>Ga0172379_10008021_pt1 | contig 13471 bp, 14 predicted proteins | sample GrowelOW334metaG_FD_119756 | JGI IMG/M metagenome (GOLD analysis project Ga0172379, IMG submission 119756) | Groundwater microbial communities from an aquifer near a municipal landfill in Southern Ontario, Canada - Groundwater well OW334 metaG | ecosystem: Environmental > Aquatic > Deep... | reverse complement strand
CAGTTTGCCGGATGCGCAAATGTATAACCCCTACCTCACGGAAAGATTTGGGTTCGATCATTTCTTCGTGCGGAAAGTGATGCTCACGTATGCCTCGGAGGTATATATCTATTTCCCCGGGCGGCTTCGGCACCCTTGACGAGTTCTTCGAGATCGTGACACTCGTGCAGACGAAAAAGATACGCAAGGTGCCTATCGTCCTCTACGGAAAGGAGTATTGGGAACCGTTGCTCGCTTTCATCGAAAAGACTATTTATCAAAAGCATGCCGCCATTGATAAAGGAGATATGAAGCTCTACACGCTTGTCGATTCGGTCGACGAAGCATTTGACTACATCACCACAAATGTCTCCTGCTAATTTTTAGGGGAGCGGAAGGGAAGTGGCAAGAATGAAAGAATTGACCACCTCTAGATAGGTGCGCGTTGGACGGGTTCACACGTACGCGCTACGTCTTATAAGGCACCATCGTCATCAGAAGTGAATGGGGAATAGAACAAAACAATAAAACAAAAGAGCTCTGCGAGGGGGCTCTTTCCCTGCGGGGGAGTCCCTTCCTACAGTGCGCACATTATATCTTTTGCGCAGATAGCCTAGGCTATCTGCGCAAAAGATTCGAAAGATTGTGCCGCGTTGATTGCACACGCACAATCTTTCGTCCTGCTTATGGACTGCTCAGTAATCTAATCTGTCTCATGCACAATCGCAGAGCCTATCGCACAAAAGATATGAGAGAAGATATGAAAGATTGTACTGCCTGCAGCATCGGTTGGATAAACTGGATAAACCATTGCCAGGCTTGGGAGGAGAGATTGACGAGGTAGTTGAGGTTCGCCTGGCCGGCAGGAGAACTGACAATAGCTTGAATAGAGATGCCAAAGAATGACAGCGCGAGGAAGAGGATGAGAACCCAGAAGATGAGTCGCAACATAGCGTAGCAATAGTATATACCCCCCTTCCCTAGCGAACACGGCTAGCCGAGATGTCCAGGGACTAGAGATACGACAGCGGATTTAGATACGCTGTCAAGGTTGCCACCGGCATGGTCGCATTCGCGCAGCCGATGGTCGCGCCGCGGAACTGCTTCAGCGTCATGATCTGCGTACCTTCGGTCGCATAGACGCCGAAGTGGAGGTGCGGACCGGTCGCGTAGCCGGTCATGCCCGAAAGACCGATCAATTGCTTCGTGCTCACCTGCTGCCCTTTCGTTACATCGATCGATGAGAGGTGCGAATACAGCGTGCTAAGTCCGTTGCCGTGGACGATCATAATCCACTTCCCGAAAGAGTAACAACCGCGTACGAGGTCGGTATTCCCCGTGTCGAGTACCGTCCCGCCGAGCGCTGCGTAGACGGGTGTGCCGATAGGTGCGGCGATATCGATGGCATTATGGCCATGGCCGTTGTAGATCTGCGGATTCGCTGTTGAGAATGTCGTATTGCCGAAATATTGCGTGATGCAGAAGAGATTTCCAAAAATCTTCTTGCGTTGCGTGCAGTTGAGCATGAAGGTGTTGCTGAACGGCCACGAGAGGAGGCCAGTGCCTACTTTCGGCAGAAGGTTGGGATGGACGACGAGATTCAACTGCCCTTGCAAATTTATGAGCTCTTGCTCGAAAGATTTTTCCGCTGCCTGCTTCTGTGCGATGAGCCGCTGATAATTCGTTTCTTGGTTCTTCGTTTGCGAAAGCAGTTCCTGCTGCGCAGCTTTACTGGCATCAACAGAGCGTTTTTGGATGGTGAGATTGTTCTGAAGTGTCACGAGATTCGCTTTCACTTTTGTCACCTCATCGCGGTTGCTTGCGAGTGCGGTGCGCGCAGCGCGCAGATCATTGATGTTGTTTGAAAGCGCTCGATTGAATTGTGCCATCTCATCCGCCAAGTGCCATGCACTCCCGAGCGTGTCCGAGGATATGAGGCTCGTAATAAGTGGAGTCCCCTCCCCCTCCGCCACGGCGCGGAGCGCTTTAGAGATCGCATCCCGGTCGGCGGCTATGGATGATTCTTTATCGCCGATAGAATGCGTGAGCTGCTGTATCTGCAAGTTGGCTTGAGCTATTTTGCTCTGCGTGAGCTGTATCTGCGAAGCGAGCTGTTTCTGCGAGAGCGTGAGAGAACTGATAGTTGATTGAAGCGTGTTCTTCTTTGCGCCGAGCGCATTGAGCTGGCTCTGGAATGCCGCGATGTCCGCTTCGATGGCGCTTATCTGCTGATTACGAGCGTCTATTTGGGCTTGCAGATCGGCAGCCGATTGGGCGTGAGCCGTAGGGATGTATAAAAAAACCGAAGCGCCAAGGAACAAAAAAAATACGACGCGCGCGCAACTCATTTCTCTAGTATACCAATAGCTTTTTGCACGCGCGAAATCGCTTCTCTGGAGCCGAGGATCGAGACGAGCATGAAGGGATCGGGCGAGCGCTCCTGCCCGGAAAGAGCGTAGCGCAGGGGCCAGAGAACGGCGCCCCGACCTCCCTTCCCTTTCGCCTCCTCCTCGTTGGCGAGCGGCATAAGTGCCTCTTTTACCGATTCGGCAGAAACGCCTTCAGGAAGGGCTTTTATGGCCTCAGAGAGGGACTCTAGGGTCCTTTTGGCCACTCCCGGGCGGTCAGGAAGCTCCTTTGCAAGGAGACGGTCCCGCTCAATTTTCGGGGTCTCAAAGAGGCAGGAAAGCTCGGTTGTGAGGAGCTCACGTGCCTCCTCGAAGGTCTGTGCGCGCTCCTTCAGGAGCGGTACTGCTTTCTTAATTTTCTTTGGGTCAGATTCGCTCGGAGGAAGATGGCCACTCAAATGCGAGAGGTATTCATCGTCCGAGAGCGCGCGCATCCAGTGCTGGTTCACCGAGAAAAGCTTCACTTCGTCGAAGACCGCACTTCCCTTCTGCACACGAGAAAGTTCGAACGCTTTTATCAATTCTTCTAGTGAAAGATATTCGCGTTCATCGCCCGGATTCCAGCCGAGGAATGCGAGATAGTTCAAGAGCGCTTCAGGCAGTACACCCATGTCACGATACTCGGTAAGTGCTTTCGCACCACTTCGCTTCGAGAGCTTCTTATGACTGCTGTCCATGATGAGCGGCAGGTGCGCATATAACGGTTCCGTTAGAGCGAGCGCGCGCTGGATGAGCAGCTGGCGGGCGGTATTCGATATATGGTCGCCGCCGCGGATGACGTGCGTGACGTGCTCATCCGCATCGTCGACGACGACCGCGAAATGAAAAACTGGTTCGTCGAAAGAGCGCGCGATGATGAAGTCGCCGAGGTCGGTGACATCAGTTGTTATTTCGCCGCGAATGACGTCAGTAAAGGTGACGGCTCCGCCCGGGTTCTTGAAACGGATGACTTCTTCGCGGTCGCCCGGAGCTTGTGGGGCTTCTTTTGAAACGTAGGCGGTGCCATCGGCGACAAGCTTCTCCAAGAGCTCGCGATGGCGCGGGCGGTGCTCGCTCTGCCGATAGGTCTCATCGGCCGGAAGTTTGAGCCATGTGAGCGCTTCGAAAATGTTCGCTTCGTATTCCGGTTTCGAGCGTGCTACATCGGTGTCTTCTATGCGCACGATGAATTTGCCGTTCGAGTGTTTTGCAAAAAGATACGCAAAGACGGCGGTGCGATAATTGCCGGCGTGGAGATAGCCGGTCGGCGAGGGGGCAAAACGAGTAACGACAGTACTCATGGTTAACCGGGTTCGTGCGTAAGCGCGAGTGCAAGTATTTCGCTCGCGAGGATGCGTGCTGCGTCCGGGTCGGTGAAGCCGGCAGCCCCTGCAACCATGCGCTTTGCAAGCTCGGTATCATCCAGGATGCGATGTACTTCGGAAACGAGCAGATGCGGCGCGAGATTTTCTTCCTCAAGCACGGTAGCCGCACCCGTCCGCGCATAGCTGTAGGCGTTGGTGCGCTGGTCGTGGCTTATGGACTCGGGTATCGGGATGAGGATGGCCGGTTTCTTCCAGAGGCCTATCTCAGCGATGGAGTTGGCGCCCGCCCGCGAGACTATCAAGTCGGCGACACCTGCAGCGCGCTGCAGCGACACCTCGTTCAAATAATTGACGGGGTGATACCGATCCGCGTTCGGAGACTTCGCGAGCACGACCTTCGAGACAGCTTCGACGCCCTTGATATTCGCTTGTCCGGTCTGGTGAATGATATTGGCGAGAGAAACGAGTTCAGGCAAAGATGAAAGCACCACTTCATTTATCTTCACCGCGCCCTGCGAGCCGCCAAGGATGAGGATGGTCGGCATCCCCTGCTCGAGCCCGAGGTACTGGCGCGCGCCCTCGGGTTCCACGCGCATGAGCGCTTTACGGATGGGGATGCCGGTACGGGCGATTTTGCTCTGTACCTTCTTCGGGAAAAAAGCAGCAGCGCCTTCGAAAGAGATGGCTATCTTCGTCGCGAACGAAGCTGCGAGCAGGTTTGCGCGACCGGGCTTCGCGTCTGATTCGTGGATGATGACCGGAATGCGCAGGATGTACGCAGCAAGCACGGTCGGCACGCTGCCGTAGCCGCCCTTGCTCATCACGACGTCCGGATACAAGCGGAAGAGGGTGACCAGCGCCGAGAGCACCCCGAACAACGTGACGAACGAATCAGTGATATTTAGGATGGAAGCGTAGCGGCGCATCTTCCCTGCCGGCACATGGATATACGTGATGCCGTTCTCAAAAAGAGCCTTTTCGTCGAAAGCGTTCGGTGCGAGATAGTAGAGCTTTGGCGCGACGAGCCGTTTTTCGCGCACGAGATCGCCGAGAGCTTCAGCGATGGCGATAATGGGATAGAAATGCCCGCCGGTGCCTCCCCCCGTAAACGCGATGGTCATAGAAGTAGTATACCGCGCCGATTTACGCTTTGCGATGCGCGGCGACGTTGAGGATAAAGCCGCACATGAGGAGCGTGGCCATGAGCGCAGTGCCGCCATGGGAAACGAATGGCAGCGGCAGTCCGGTGAGCGGGATGATGCCGAGCATCGCGCATATGTTGATGAATGCCTGGAAAATGATGAGGAACGAGAAGCCGAGCGCGACGAGTCCGCCGAAGAGGTCTTGCGAATTCCCTGCTATCACAATGCCGCGCGCCGCGAGCGCGACGAAAAGGATAAGCAGCAGCGTCGCACCAACAAATCCGGTTTCTTCCGCAAAGACGGCGAAGACCGAATCGCCATCGGGTTCCGGCAAATAGTTGAATTTCTCTACGCTCTGCCCGAATCCCCTACCGAGCAAACCGCCAGAACCGATGGCGATGAGTGATTGCTGTATTTGATAGCCGCTGCTCAAGGAATTTGCAGAAGGGTCTAAGAATGTTTTTATCCGTTCGAGGACGTACGGTCGCACGAGGACGACGGCGCCGAACGCAAGGATCGCGAATACGGCGAGGATGCCAAAGTTGCGCCACGGTGCCCCCGCCGCGAAATACATCACCACGCCGGTGGTGACGATAAGGAGGGTCGTCGACGTGTTCGGTTGGGCAAGCAGGAGCGCGGCTGGTATGGCGAGCATGACGAGGAAAGGAAATAATCCTTTCCTCAGGCTCGAGAGCTGCCGCGCACGCGGTACCAGCCACCAGGCAAGCGCGAGCACGAAACCGATCTTCAAGAACTCTGCCGGTTGCACGGTCGTGAATCCGATATCTATCCAACGCGTCGCTCCGTTCGCACGCAGTCCGATACCGGGAATGAAGACGAGCAGCGTGAAGAGGATGGTCGCGGCATAGAGGTACGGCGCATAACGCCTCACCCGCGCAAGCGGGATGGCGCGTGCGACCATGAGCGCCACAAACCCGAGCCCGAGCCCGAGTCCTGCCTGGAGCAGGATGTCTTGCGAGACGGAACTGCTCTCGCGCGCAAGGAGACCAAGCGCTGCTGAAGAAAATATCGCGAGGCCGGTGAGCACAACGGCGAGCAGGAGCATGAAGAACATCCGATCACCGGAAGCGAACTTCATAGGTTATTTTAGAAGCGCTATCGTCATACCGACGATGGCGCAGATGATGGAGATGATCCAATACCGCATTGTGACCTTATATGCCGGCCAACCGATGGCTTCGAAGTGGTGATGCAAAGGTGCGATGCGGAACACTTTCTTTCCGCGCAGTTTCTTCGAAGCGACTTGGATGATATTCGAAACGACGGTAATGACAAGCGGAAATGCGATGACCGGAAGCGCCGCAATACCGTAGCCGTTCCCCGGCGTATCGGTCATGAAGGCGATGACGGCGAGCGTCATGGTGAGGCCCATCGTGCCGGTCTCGGTCATCCAGAAGCGCGCGGGCGGGATATTGAACCAGAGAAAAGCGAGAATGGCGCCGGTGAGCGTAGCGGAAAAAGCGGCGAGGTTTATCTGATTCTGGAAATAAGCGATACCGGCGTAGGCCATGAATGCGGTACTGAAGACACCGCCCGCGAGTCCGTCAATACCGTCGATGACCCCGCCGGCATAGAGTCCGAGCGTTATCACAACAAAGAGCGGGATGATAAGCCAACCGAGCGCGAACGTGCCGTCACCGGGGATGCCAATAGAGTCAACACCAAGCTTCACGTAGAACCACCAACCGATGAACGAGGATACGAGAGTGACGAAAAGGAGCCGGGTACGTAGGCGCACGCCGCGTTCGCCCGAAGGATGGATATCCAAAAAGTCATTTACGAATCCCATGAGCGCTCCGGCAAGAAGCGCAAAGAGCGGTATCCAGGTCTGGCTGCGACTAAGGAAATCGAGCTTCTCGAAGAGGGGGATGGGTTCGAAACGTGCGAGGAGCCACAATCCGGCCGTGACGAATGTGGCGCTCACCCAGATGAGAATGCCGCCCATGCGCGGGGTCGAGGTCTCGGTGCCCGTATGGACGGTCCTGCGGAGCTTCTCGAACTCAACCGCCGGCGTGCCGTCGAGCGCGGTCTTCCCTGCTACTTTTTTCCACACGCGAAATTTGTAGAGATAGTGCGTCAGGAGCGGCGCGAAAAGAATGCCGACGACGAATGAGGCGGTCGCGGGGATGAACACTTTGATGATATTGGAAGTGATCATAGGGATCAGAGAGAAGCGACGCCTGCGAAGTGCGCGATCGTGGCGGCGACGAGTGTCGTGCCGTCGGTAAAGCGTTCGTTCTTCGACGAGCCGAGCACGACGACCGCGATGGGATGATTGATGCCCGCATCAAAAACGAGCGCGAGATTTCCGCCCGCGAGATCGGTGTAGCCAGTTTTTGATAAGAGAAGTCGCGGGATGGTGCCGACCATCGGGTCGGTATTGGCGACCTTGAAGGACGTGCCGCCTTCAGAAACAGCTTGCGCAGAACTCTCCGTCGTCGCTGCCGCGATGGCCGGCGCCCACTTTACCAATGCTCCGGCAAGGACGGCGAGGTCGCGCGCAGAACCGTAGCCGCCGGAGACGGCAGCGTTCACGTCAAGACCGCTGCCGTTCACCGCATAGGTTTGAGAAAGGCCGAGTGCCGCAGCAGCGCCCGCAAGCATGTCGTTCTGCGAGAGATTCTGGCGGGACGCAGTCGCTTCAGCTATCGCAACAGCGCCATCATTGAGTGACGCGGTGAGCGTCAGGCGCGCGAGGTCGGTGAGCGAGAATGTCTGCCCGACGGAAAAAGCACGCGGCGAGTCAACGCGCCGCGCATCGGCAGGAATAGTTATCGGCGTATCTGGTGAAAGCTCGGAGAGCGCCGCGTACACCGTGAGGAGTTTCGTGAGCGATGCGAGCGGGAGCTGGGCATCGGCGTTCTTCGCGTAGAGAATTTCTCCGGTTGCCAGGTCATACACTATCGCCGCTTTCGCCTCGACGGGAACTTGTGCGAAGGCATCCGGTGCGGGCGAGGTCGCTACGGTTATCGGAGCGGAAGCAGCTCCTTTGGGTGTGAACGGTATGAAAAGAGTGAGTGCAAGAAAGCCTGAAGCGAACAAGAGGGCGAAGCCAGCTTCGCGCATGGAGCGTGCGTGCTGCGCAATTTTCTGAAGGTCAGAGGAATCCATAGTGTTATGCGGGCATTTCTGCCGCTGCGACGTTTGCGGTCTCTTCATCAATAACGGCTTTTGCGGCAGCTGCAAGTTCCGCGGCTCGCGGAAGGTCTTCCCTCTTGGTGATGCCTAGATGCGCGAGCGCCTCGGTGGTGAGGCTGTAGCGAATGCGGCGCTTATCGCGTTCGTCTTCCCTACCCTCGATGAGCCCGCGCATAAGAAGCGTGCGAAGCGAAGCGGAGGAATTCACACCGCGTACCCAGTCTATTTCGCCGCGCGTCGTGCCGGTCTGGTAGGCAATAACCGCAAGCGTCTCGAGACTTGCTTTGCCGAGGTCGCGCGCGAGCTCATTTTCGCGGAGTTTCTTCACTATCACGGCCGCCTCGGGTGCAGTGCGGAGTTCTACTTCCGTATCGGTCTCGACGACCACCACACCGCTCTTTGCCAGCGAATCGGTGAGCGCTTTGAGCACCACTTTGACTTCAGATTCTTTGATGTCGAGAAGCTTCGCGAGCTGCTTTTTTTCAAGCGGTTCCCCGGAGGCGAAAAGGAGGGCGTGGGCGGCGGCGGGAGGCGTAAGCATTGGCTTCAGTATAAGCGCGCCGTCCCCCCGCGGCAACGTCTCATTCTGGGGAGATTTTAGCCGTAGTGCGGGGCAGAGGAGGTATTGGTGTGGCTGATGCGGATATCGCCGTAGGTGTCGTGTTGCTCGGCGGCAACGGCGCCCTGCTTCACGAGCTCGAGGAGGGCGAGGAAGGAGACGATGACCTCCACTTTCTCCTTCTGACTTCCGGCGAAATCCTTGAATGAGAGGGTCACCGCGCTCTGCACGCGCTTCGCGAGTTGGTCCATCATTTCTTCAATGGTGACCATCGGCTTTACGCGTGCTTCGGGAAGTTCTTCGACCGCTTCACGTGCGGCAAGGACGCGCGCGAGCGCCTCGGCGAGCGCGCCAGTGGAAAGGTCGCGGGACGGTGCAAAGACGACTTCTGGCGGTCGCTCCCCTGCCGGTACCATGACCGCTTTGCCGTACACGCGCGCGAGCTCGCGTGTCGCCTCACGCACTTTCTCATACGCGGCGAGGCGTCGTTTCAGGTCCTCAACGTCGGCGTTCTCTTCGTCAGAGAGAATGAGATCGGGAATGAGGGATTTTGATTTGATGAGGAGCAGTGTCGCTGCTATCTGGATGAAGTTCGCGGTTTCCTCGACCGGAAATGTCTCCTGCGCGCGCACATGCGCTATGTACTCCTCGGTGATATTCGCGAGCGCGAGGTCATTCACCAGAAGCTTCCTTGCCTCGATAAGGTCCAGCACTATTTCGAACGGCCCCTCGTACGAGTCGGTTTTTATTGAAAATCCGGTTTTTGGAATGATGGGGTCCATTAGTCTTCGACGATGTCGTCGGTGTGGGTCGAGAGGAGTTGGTCAATGCGGTTGATGTCGCGTGGGAAGAGCGTTGCCTCTTTCACATTCGCGAGTCCGAGCATTTTCTGCGTGAGACGTTCCAAGCCCATGCCCCACCCGCCATGCGGCGGCATACCGTATTTGAAGGCCTGCAGATAGTACGAGAACTTCTCGGGGTCGAGTCCTTTCATCTTGATGCCTTCTATCAGGTTCTCGTATTCGTGGCGGCGCTGACCGCCAGTCGTTATTTCGACACCGCGGAAAAGGAGATCAAAGCTCTTCGTGTAGCCCGGGTCTTCGGAATCTTCCATGGTATACATGGGGCGCTTTGCGACCGGATAGTGCGTGATGAAGATATAGTCGCTCCCCTTCTCCTTCGCCGCCCATTCGGAGAGCCATCGTTCGTCTTCGGGTTCGAGGTCGGGTTCGTTGCGGTTGTCGCGACCAGTCTCTTTATAAATAAGTTCTAGTGCCTCGCGGAGTTTGAGAACTGGGAATTCTTTCGGAGCGATTGGCAGCGTGGCGCCAAGAGTTTTGAACTCCTGTGCACACGTTTTCTCCAAGTGTTTGATGAGCGCATGCATGAGCCGTGTTTCGAGCTCCATGAGATCGCGATGGTCCTTCAGAAATCCCATCTCCACATCCATCGAGGTGTATTCGTTGAGGTGTCGGGTAGTGGAATGTTTTTCTGCGCGATACACGTTGCCGATGGCGTACACGCGTTCGAGGACGCCGACCATGATTTGTTTATAGAACTGCGGCGAAGTACCGAGATGGGCGACTTTGTCATTGAAATACGGCACGGTAAAGACGTTTGCGCCGCCCTCGGCGTCGTCGCCGATAAGTTTCGGTGCCTGAAATTCGATAAAGCCCTCGGAATCGAGGAATGCGCGATATGCACGAGCTATCTCGGCTTGCACTTTGAATATGGCGCGCGCCTTCTCCGAGCGGAGCGTGAGCGGCAGATAGTCGAGGTACGTATCCAGATTGACCTCGGTGTCTTTCTCAAACGGCAATTCCTGTGCTTGTGCGAGGACGGTGATAGCGAAGACTTCGAGCTCAACGTTGCCGTTCACGTCTTCGGTGCGCATCTTTTCCGGACGTTCGTTTACGACACCCTCAATAGTGACTATCCATTCAGGCCGGAGCGTCTGTGCCGCAGCGACGGCTTCGGCATGGTTCGGCAAGCAGACCGCTTGCATTTTCCCCGAGCGGTCGCGGATGTCCAGAAATACGAGCTTTCCATGGTCGCGGCGGACGTCTACCCAGCCCGAAATCGAGACAGTTTTACCAATATGCGACCCGAGGTCGCCGATGAGTGTGCGAGTCATTACGACACGATACCATAAAAAGAAACGGCCGGAACCCTTCGGGAAGGAATTCCGGTCGTGGCCTCATGACTGAAGCAGTTTGTGTTGCGGGGGACGGACGAAAGCGAAAAGATGTTCAGCGGCAAAAAAATCATCAGAACGTATCTCGTCAGCATCGAGGTAGAATCTCTTGCCCGCACGACCTACAACGAAAATGCCGTAAGCGATTTTGTTTTTGTAGAGGAACGGAATAGTATCCATAGCGATATGAACCCTCTCGTTCTTGGGCTGGTCGCCGTAGATAATGCGGAGCGCAAGAGCTATTTGTGCCGGACAAAGCCAGAGATGCAGCTCGTCGGTGGCCGCCATGCGTATCTGCCGATATTCTGCGCCGTCCCTGAAACCAAGGTCGCCGACCGACACTATAATGACGTCGGTTGAGTGCTCTCTCAAGGGAGGAAATAAAGTGTCTCGCTCCATCAGGCTCTTTGCGCGACAGCTCACCGGGTGGCCAAGCGATATGAGCGCCGAACGCAACACCCAGACTTTCCGAGGGCAAACTTTGAACGAAACGACTTTCCCTTTCTCCAGAGAGGGTTGGGTAGATTTCGAGATAGTGAGTGTCTTGCTGTATATGCCAAGCCTCTCCAGAAGTTCTTTTCTTTCAGACATATTCGCCGCTCCTTTCCTCCTAGGCTATCAAGGGGTCAATCTGCGCGAAATATACCTTCGCACGTGCGCATGTCAAGGTGGCTGGATGTAGGGCGCGTTAGGCGACGCCGATAGTGCGGCGAACCTGCTCCATTTTTGCCTCGCTTATCGCGCGAGCTTCTTCCCTGCCTTTCGCGAGCACATCGTCCACGATGCTGGAATCGCTTTGGAGTTCTTCGTATTTCGTGCGCATGGGCGCGAGATACTTATCGAGGTCTTCAATGAGGAGCTCTTTGAGCATTTTGTAATTACCGACATTACTACCATATATGGTAGTAAGTTCCTCTTCGCTTCGGACGAGTTTATGGATGGCGTACACGTTTTCAGGTCGCCCGCCCGAAGAGTCGGTGACGATGCCCATCACTGCTTTCGTGAGTTCATCGCGCGTTGCGAAAAGCGGAATAACGTTTCCGTAACTCTTGCTCATTTTCTGTCCGTCGGTGCCGGGGACGACCGCGACCTCGGGCATGATGTATGCCTCGGGGAGTTTGAAGACGTCCGTCTTGAACACGCGATTGAATTTCTCCGCGGTGTCGCGCGCATACTCGATGTGCTGTTTTTGGTCCTGCCCTACCGGCACGATAGCAGCATCGTACATGAGGATGTCGGCCGCCATGAGCATCGGATAGTTGAAGGTGCCAACATTTATCTCTTTGCTCTTTGCTTCGGCGTCTTTGTAGGCATGCGCGCGCATGAGGTACGGCATCGTGGTGATGGTGTCGAATATCCAACAGAGCTCGGTGTGCGCGGGGATGTCGGACTGCTTGAAGAAGACGACCTCTTCAGGGTCGAGTCCGACGGCGAGATACGCCATCACGAGCTCGCGGGTGCGGCGCTTCATCTCCTCGGCATCCTGCATCGTATTGAGGGCGTGGTAGTCGGCGACGAAAATGAACGGCTTGTACTTACCGCTCTGGGTGAGCTCGACTTGCTGGCGCATAGCGCCGAAATAATTGCCGATATGCAGATCGCCAGTCGGCTTCACGCCGGAAACGAGGACGGGCTTCTGGTCGGTCATAGGTTCTACGATACCATACCCGTGCGGCGCATATGCCTACGCCGGAAAAGCAGGGCGGAGCTAGCGGCTCTTGCGCGCCTTAGTGACGGCCTTCCTCACCACCTTTTTGACGGTCTTTTTACCGCGTGCGAGCGCCTTCTTCCCTACTACTTTCGCTCGCGAAACGCTGCTGCGGCCCGTCTTTTTCAGTTCGCTCTGTACCATATCCCAATTCGATTTCAGTTCAGCTGCGGCCCGTTTGAGATCTTTGGCATTGACTGAACGAACGCCGGCATAGCTCTTCGCCACGGTATCGACGATTTTTGAGAAATCCCTTGCATTGATATCTTTGAGACGCTTCGACTCGCGTATGACTTCTTTCTGCATATCGTTCGCCCACTTCGCAACTATCTTCCGATGCCCTTTCGAGTGTTTGCTGCCGTAAAAATAATAGCCCGCGGCCGCTGCAGCGCCCGCAGCGATGAGTCCTGCGCCGATCTCGGCTGCGATTTTTCCCTTGGAAGTTTTTTGTGCCATATGTGGAGTAGTGAATGAAATAATCGGTTACGAACTTTTAGATGCACGCGATGCCCGCCGAGTCGTTTTATTCAAGAAACCGAACAGCGATTTCAGGCGGCCTTTGCCGCGCTGGATATCGCTGCGCATCTCGGCAAGGTCTTGCCGGACCGCATCGCTCTCAAGCGCGACTTGCTCGGTAATATGCTCGACATTCTTCAGCACCCGCTGGAGCCGCCAAAGGACGAATGCCGAGAAAACGCCAAGCACGATGGCCACGACGGTCGTCACGACGAAGAAAATGTCCATTTTCAGGAATTCGTCCATGCGCCCAGTATACTCCGAATTTGGATTTGTAAATGTGCACCTCCTACGAGAGCGGCAGGTCTCGGGACCCCGCAGAATCAATGGCTTTATCTCGCGCAGGCAAAAACGGATTTCCCGAAAATGGGGTTCGTCTCTTGTTTGGTGGCTCTATACTACCGCGCTCGAACCTATTTTGCCCAGCACCAATGATTACTCGCCCGCTCGCAGACTCGCGGGCTCGCCGCCGAGGACGGCGGCCCCGAGCCCTTGCCGCACT
>Ga0172379_10008020_pt1 | contig 13471 bp, 12 predicted proteins | sample GrowelOW334metaG_FD_119756 | JGI IMG/M metagenome (GOLD analysis project Ga0172379, IMG submission 119756) | Groundwater microbial communities from an aquifer near a municipal landfill in Southern Ontario, Canada - Groundwater well OW334 metaG | ecosystem: Environmental > Aquatic > Deep... | reverse complement strand
GCGCCAGATTTACAGTCTGGTGCGATTGTCCGCTCCGCCACCTCAGCATTGAGCCGGTAATGGGATTCGAACCCGCGACCTTCGCTTTACAAAAGCGCTGCTCTACCACTGAGCTATACCGGCAACAAAGGTAATGAGATTATATCAAAAAATCACACCTCCTTGAAGTGAAGAAGAAGGAAAGAAAAAATGACCCTGCATGAGGGGATAAGGTGAAGTTTTTCCTCGAATGAACGAGGTGGGTAGACTCAACCCAAAACCCTAGGGCGATGGGCAATTTGTCCTTGGCATTTTTAGTGCCACCCCCCGCAAAGCGGAAGACCCAAATTAAGCTTTTTTGATGAGGAAAAAGCTTTCCCTTAAACCTTCCTCAAACAGGGTCAACTTAATAATAGCATATTAAGTAAATAGTTTGAAACAGTATATTTTGAAGCTAAAAAGAACCCATGCCTGGTATCAGAAGTTTAATTAAAAAGTTGATAACGGGCGAAAAAACAATTGAAAGAGGAGATTCGCCCCTTATGGTTGGAAATATCAAAAAGAGGAGAAGAATAATTCCATATCTTTGCAGGAATATTTCAGCCTCGCGCGCTTCTTTTTCGGGCAAGAATCCGATAAAAATCTTTCCTCCATCAAGAGGGTTTATGGGAATGATATTAAAAAGTGCGAGTGAAATATTAAGAATGATTATTGGAACAAAAATGGAAAGAAGTATCGGGTAAATACCGGAAAACGGTGAGAAGGGTAGTCTTAATATCAAAGACAATATTACAGCAAAGACGATGTTTGAAGCAGGTCCTGCTAAAGATATAAAACCAGCATCACGTCTTGGGTTTCTTAGATTGTAGGGGTCAAACTGAACCGGTTTTGCCCAACCGAAGGGAATAATGTACTTAAAACTTTCAAAACCAGGTATGAAAGAAAGTGCTCTAAGGAATACCAATACAAGCAAAAGTGTAGTTCCAACCCTGTCGTAGTGAACAAGCGGATTTAAGGAAAGTCTGCCCATTAGTCTTGCCGTGGGATCACCGAGTCTGTCGGCCATCCAGGCGTGGGCAGCCTCATGAACGGTGATTGCGATAACAAACGCTAAAATCCAACCAATTATTTCCATAATTTTACCTTTGCGAAAATCTTTCTTTATTAGTATAATCAACATTGTCGCAAATTCAAAGGTTTGCCTTTGTTATTTGATTTAATATCTAATATGTCTTACGTCTGTCAGATCTGTCACAAAAGTAACGTTGCGGGGCACTCCAAAAAACACAAAAGAGGAGTTGCCGGTAAACGTTGGAAGTTTCGTGCCCAAGTCACCCCGCGATTGTTCAAGATAAACCTTCAGAAAAAGACGGTTGTTGTTAATGGGGAAGTCAAACAAATGAGGCTTTGTGCAAAGTGTATTAAAAGAATCAGAAACTTTGGCGAAATAGGAGATTATAAAAATATTTCTTTTTCGGGAGCTAGCAAAGCTTAAAATCTGGATATCCCTCGCAAAACTGCTTCCATGAAACAACTGATTTTCCTTCAAGTTGAACCTCGTCGATAGATAACTGAGATTCGGAAACATGTGTCTTAATTATCTTGATCCTCATGAGCTGTTTTTTAATTTTGATTGTTGACCAGGCCACCGGCCATGAGTACATTGCCCTTACGAAATTATTGACGCCACTGGGAGTACTTTCCAAAACAAAAGCTTCGTCATTAATCCTCATCCAGGGAATTTCCCACTTTATGTCTTTAAGAACCTTGCCCTTAATGACCGAATCCAAAATCTGAGGGGGTATAAATCCGTCTTCTTTTTTGATCTGCCGTGCGAGTGTAACCGATTTTTCATCCTGTTTTTTTGGAGTAATTTTTCCGGCTAAATATGCATCGATAAGAGTTGGAATAACCTCTCCCGATCTTTCGAAAAGCCGTTTTTTCAGGGATTCCGACGTGTCCGAATCCAATATTTCATCTTTGAATTGGGAGACAATTGGCCCATGGTCTAGTTTTTCGTCGAGTTTAATGATGCTGACGCCGGTTATCACTTTGCCTGAAATTAACGAAGCTTGGATGGGAGATGCCCCTCGCCAGTTGGGAAGAAGTGAAGGGTGAATATTTAGTATTCCGTACCTAAAATGGTTGATAACTTCTTCGGGTATGATTGCGCCGTATGAGGCGAGTACTCCTAAATCCACATCAACGTGTTCTTTTATTACGTCGTTTGGATCGAAGAATTTTGGAATTTTTTTGTTGTATGCCCACTCATCGACTGGAGAGTAAGACATTCTTTGATCTCTACCCGTAGGCTTTGGTGGTTGTGTAACTACGGCCTCTATAGGGTGCTGGTTTGCATTTGTTCTGAAATGTCTGAGTAACCCGTCAACGACAGGAACAACATAATCCGGTGTACCAAAAAAAACAATTTTGCTCATTTTTTATTTTATTGCGTAATTATATGTTTTGCAGTTACTCACTACAAATTTAAATATCCACCCTTTCCCATTCTCCGTCTACTAATTCATATAGAGGCTTCTTTTGTTCCAGAAGACGATCTGTAAAAAGTATTCCGTTGAGGTGGTCTATTTCATGCTGTATTACCTGGGCTTCGAATCCATCAAATAGTGAGGTTATTTTATCGCCTTTTTCATTTAAGTAATTTACCTTGATTGAATCCGGGCGTTTCAAAGGGCCGTATAGATTGGGGAGTGAGAGACAGCCCTCCATTAATTTTGTATGCTCCTCCATCAGTTCCTTTGCTTTTTTGGAAACCGATATAACCTCGGGGTTAATAATTATTTTAATACTGTCTTTGGGTTTAATTGCGAACAATCTCAGATTTTTTCCAATTTGTGGCGCAGCAAGTCCGACTCCGATTGGGTCTTTCTGAACAATGAGAGTTTCTCTTAAGTCCTTTATTAGGTTAAAAATCTTTTTGTCCAGGTTTTTAACTTCTTTTGATTTTATCCGTAATATCGGATCTTTAACCGTAACAATTTTCTGGATCATACATCTGTATTGTACATTATATGAGGCTATTTTGCAGGATTTTCTAATTTTTCCAGTTCCGTTTGGGCTTTGGAATCGTCAGGGTCGATGTTTTTCAGGATATATTTAAGCTGTTCGATTGCCTGATCACTATCACCCATATCGGAAAGGATTACCGCATAAGCGTATCTTGCATCTTTATAATTGGCCTTTAATTCGATTGTTTTTTTCAGAACATCGATTGTTTTTGCAACGTCGCCTATGCGGTAATAGGTCAAGCTCAGATTGTAATAAAGTTTAGCCTCTGTTGGGGCCATCTGAATACCTTTCTCCAGCGCTTTTTTGGCATCTAGAATGTAAACGGGGTCTACTTCCGATAACTTAATAGCAACTCTTGCTTTGTTTCTTAAAATATTAAGATTGTTAGGAGAGAGATTCTCGGCTTTCGAAATTTCTTCAAATGTTTTTTCGGAGAAACGTTTGGCACCATTTTCATCTTTCTGGTTTGAATAAACCAAGGCAATATCGGCATACCGGCTACCAAGTTCGTCGTGATAAATTGCCTCGTTTGGAGACAGCATAATGGCAGAACTTATGTTTTGTACGGAATCGATAAGCTTTCCCTCATTTGCATGAACGTCGGCTTTACTGTAGAGGATATCTGCATACCAATACCGGAAGATTGAATAAAGGATAAGTATGGCAACAAAAGACGTGGCTATTATTGCAATTTTTTGGATGCCGGTTGGCTTTTGTTCTTTGTTATTTTTGTCTTTGCTTTCATCATCGTTCATTTCCATTACAATTGACATTGCCGGGAACAGATAAAAGAGTAAATTTACGGGAACGACCGAAAAACCGAAAAAGTTGGTAACCAGAATTGATAGATAACCCGAAAACATAGCTATATGGAAAGGTTTGTTTTCAGATTCGTCAAATGAGTTTTTGATATTTATATTCCAACGCCCCGATATGTATTTGAAAATAACTTGTTTGAGAAAAACTAAACAGGTCGCAACGATTAGGATCGCATAAGAAATAATCCCTACGGTTCCTGTTGTTGCCATAAAATTCAAATATTCGTTGTGGGCCTTGTTGTAAAGGAAATCCCATTCGGAAACGAGATTGTGACTTGCAGGCCTAAATTGATAGTAGGAAAATGCAAATGTTTCTACCCCGGATCCAAATAAAGGGTAGTTTTTCCAGACATCGATGGCTCCTTGCCAGACAATTTTCCTTATCTCGATAGAGCTGGTTCCTCCAACCTCGAGCGCAGTACCTGTTAATGTATTTTGGGTATTAATTGGAGACGAAGTGGATTTTTTGATAACCTCTGAAATGTTTGGTGTCCAGGGCGTTCCTATGATAAGTGCGAGGAATAAAAATATAAAACTGCTGACCGCAAATTGTTTGATAACGGATTTATTTTTAAGTTGAGTCACAATAATTAAGCTCCAGAAAGAAAGAAGTGCCGTTAACAATCCCAATAAACCTGAGCGGGATTTTGTAAAAAGTAGTGTTATGAAAATAATTACCGAGAGCAACAAATAAATAATTGACACCTTTCTGTTTTGGGCTTTTGCGATGAAGCCCATACTTAAACTTATGGTAATGACGGCTGCCAGCCACGCAGCCATCCAGTTGGGCTGCCCAAAACTTGAAAAGACTCTGTTTTGAACGTCCTGTATCCAGACATTTTTGTCGATTCCGAAGTGTTCCAATATTCCATACAAAGAAGAGATGAGTGTTGAAGCAAGAATTGTTTTTAACATTGTCTGAACATCTTTCTTTTCAATATTCGAGACAAATCCCCAATAGAGGATGAAATAGCATGCAAGTGAGACAAGTCCGCCGTTAAAACGACTGTAATATCCCAAAAGCGATGTCCTTATATCTATTGAAATGAGAGTTGAAATTACTTGGCTTCCGAGAAAAATTAAAATTGGGATATCTAGCGGTGTTTTTTTGAAGATGAGTTTTTTCTCTATGATGCAGCGTGTAATCCAAAATGCGGCAATGACGGTGGTCAAAAGATATACCACGATCATTTTGTTGAACTCGAAAAGTTCCGAGGTGGAAGGAAAGAGGATTAACGGGACGATGAAAAAAAGGCTCTGATATAAAATACCGATTATTTTTTTAACCCTCATTAATGCTTAATTTACATTAATATGACTGTGGTGGCAAGAAACATTAGGAAGTTTTACTATTTAACTCTTAACTTTGTCGTTGTATTTGGATTATACTGTCGGTAGTGTGGCTTCATTGTTATGGACATAAAACTTAAAAATTACAGATTTCATTTTCCTGACCTGTTAAATAATTTTAGTAAAGTTTGGGACTATTTTTCCTATGATGTGGCGTTTGATTTGGGTACTTCAAACACAATGGTTTGGGTCGACGGAAAAGGCGTTATTATTCGGGAACCCTCAATCGTTGCAAGACAAAAGAAAACAAAAGAAATACTTGCTATCGGGAATGACGCCCGGAAAATGATGGGAAGAACACCTGCCGGAGTAGAGGTGGTAAGACCTTTAAGAAACGGAGTAATTGCTGATTTTGACGCCGCCCAGGCGATGCTTTCGCACTATATAAAGAAAGTTCATGAAACAGGTGCGCTTGTCCCGAAAATTCCAAAGCCCCGTGTAGCAATAGGTATTCCTTCCGGAGTAACCGAAGTGGAAAGAAGAGCAGTTGCCGAAGCTGCAACAGCGGCCGGCGCCAGAGAAGTTAATTTGATTGAAGAACCTATGGCGGGGGCGATCGGGTCGGGGCTCAAAATCGAATCCGCACATGGATACTTCATTGTCGATATCGGTGGAGGGACTTCAGAAATGGCCGTTATTTCGCTTGGAGGTATAGTCGTCGGAAGGTCACTTCGAATTGCGGGTGATGAAATGAATGAGGCCATAAGTAACTATGTAAAACTGAAGTACTCTCTTCTGATGGGAGAAGTAACTTCGGAAGATGTCAAGATTGCACTGGGAAATTTCCTACCCGGGAAAGAAAAATATCACGTAGTAAGGGGTAGGGATTTGGAAACGGGTCTACCAAAATCCATTAAACTTTCAACTTCGGAAGTTAGAGAGGCGTTGGTACCGGTTGTTCAGGAAATTACCGGGAATATTGTAAGTACGCTTGAAGAAACCCCGCCAGAACTCGTCTCGGATATTATGGAGGGAGGTATAACAATGGCGGGTGGAGGATCGCTCTTGCCTGGAATAGATAAGCTGATTTCGGAAAGAACGAAAATGCCTGTATATGTTGCGGAGGATCCAATTTCTTGTGTTGTCAGAGGTTGTGCATATCTTCTTGAGCACCCCAAGTTAATGTCAAAGATTAGCTTAGCAAAAAGTCTTTAATGAGTGAAAAAAACTTAAAGTTTATAATTTATTTTTTTATATTGGCGTCATTTGTCGTTTTATTTGTCAAGCTTTTTGAGTTACAGATTATCAAGGGCGCGTATTATAAAAATTTGGCTGATGGGAACAGGATTAGAAGGGTTGTTCTTAAGGCCCCAAGGGGAGAAATACTGGCACGTGGCGGAGAACTCCTGGTAAAAAACGATAAAAAAGAAGAGGCAATCTTTTATGACCCCAATAAGGGTTATTATGTTTCCGACGACTTGTCGGACGAGAGCCAAAAAATCGCTGCTGTAGACGGTTGGCAGCGATACTACCCCCTTAAAGAAGCCGCATCGCATATAACTGGTTATATTGGCGCTATCAACGAAGATGAACTTGGAAAAGTATCGACAGACTGTCCTAAAAAGGGCGAGAGAACGTTGGCGGATGTGATTGGAAGGTCGGGTTTGGAAGAATATTACGACTGTCAGTTGCGTGGAATTGATGGGGAGAAGTTGGTGGAGGTGGCAGCGGATGGAACATACGTACGTTTACTTGGAGAGAAACCTCCAGTGAAGGGATCGGATTTAAAATTAACAGTTGATTATCCGCTGCAGGAATATGTTTCGACATTACTTCCGGGGATTAAGGGAATGATACTTGTAACAGATTCTCATGGTGAAGTTTTGGCCCTTTTTTCGTCTCCCAGTTATGACCCCAATATCTTTTTAAGCGATCGCGATAAAGTTGGTGGAGTATTAAACGATAAAAGTTTACCTCTTTTCAATAGAGTAATATCGGGGAAATATTCACCCGGTTCTATCTTTAAACCTATTGTGGCTACAGCCGCTCTTGAGACGGGTTCAATAGATGAAAATTACCATTATCAAGACACCGGGAGTATAAATTTTTCTACACCTTACGGCGATTACTCGTTTAATAATTGGTATTTTACGCAGTATGGTGGAGCGGAAGGCAACATCGATGTAACCAAAGCACTGGCTCGTTCAACAGACACTTTTTTTTATAAAGTTGGAGAATTAACGGGAATTGAGGGAATAGTTGAATGGTCGAGAAAGTTCGGTTTATCCGAAAAAACGAGCGTCGATTTGCCGGGAGAGGTTGAGGGATTGGTACCCGATCCGCAATGGAAACAGGAGACAAAAGGAGAAAGGTGGTTTTTGGGTAATACCTACCATTTTTCAATAGGTCAGGGAGATTTGTCGATAACTCCTATTGGAATTCATACCGCCTTAGAGGCGATTGCAAATGGCGGTAAGCTTTGCACACCCCATCTGAATAGTGAAGTTCAGGATGATAAGGCGTGTAAAAGTTTGGATATAAATTCCGAAAATATTGATCTTATTAAAGAGGGTATGAAGAAAGCCTGTTCTCAAGGAGGTACTGCATATACATTTTTTGATTTTAAAGATAAAACCGGTATTGATGTTGCTTGTAAAACCGGAACCGCACAGGTTGGTACTCAGGATGATACACATGCGTGGTTTACGGCCTTTGCCCCGATAGAAGAACCTGAAATTGTAGTAACTATCTTGATTGAGAAAGGTGGAGAGGGTTCGAAAATTGCCGGCCCGATTGCCCGCCAGATTTTTGATTTCTGGTTTAAAAAATAATTTATGACAGATAAAGAATACCTTGTAGCCCTTTATGCGTTTACGGATTTTGGTCCGATACGAACCAACCTTCTTCTGAATTATTTCGAATCCGCAAAGAAAATATGGGAATTGGGGTTAGATGAAATATTAAAAGTTGGATTACATAAGAATATCGCGGAAAAATTTATGATTCACAGGAACAATTTTGATTTTACAAAGTATTTTCAAAAGCTTGAGAAATTGGGTATCAAATATGTGACGAAAAGTGATACCCAATACCCCAAAAACCTGCTTGATTTAGAAGACGCTCCGGTGGTTTTGTATTACAGGGGAGTATTTTCAAAAAAGGATGAAAATGCGGTTGCAATTGTCGGTTCGAGAAAAATGAGTGTCTATGGCAAAGAAATCGCGGAAAAATTTTCTCGGGAGTTGGGCAGGTCGGGAGTTACAATCGTTTCAGGTCTTGCAAGGGGGGTTGATACGGTTGTTCACCAGGGGACACTTTCGGTTGGCGGACGGACGATTGCGGTGATCGCGAACGGTTTGGATAGGATTTATCCGCCGGAAAATACAAAACTCGCGGACGAGATTGTTCAAAATGGAGGTGCAATTTTGTCCGAATACCCACTTGGTTATCCGCCGTTGCCTTCAAATTTTCCCTTAAGGAATCGTATTGTATCAGGTATTTCAAAGGCCGTGGTTGTTGTTGAGGGACTTAGAAGAAGTGGAACATTATTGACCGCATCGCATGCAGCCAATCAGGGAAGAGCGGTTTTTGCGGTTCCTGGACAAATTACGTCTCCGACATCCGAAGCTTCACATTTTCTCCTTCAAAACGGTGCAAAATTAGCCTTATCTCCAAAAGATATTCTTGACGAACTGTCTTAAGAAGTTAAAGTTGATAGAGATAAAGTTATTAAATGGTTTTCTGACGAAGTGGAGACAAAGAGATATTAATAAATATTATTGGGGGACCTCCAGATCTTGACGAGATTGTTAGAATATCCGAAAGGAGTATATTAAGAGAATATGAATTTAATTATCGTTGAGTCACCAACAAAAGCAAAAACCCTTTCCAGATTTTTGGGGGGTGAGTATGCGGTTGAAGCAACAACGGGGCATATTAAGGATCTTCCTAAAAGTTCACTGGGAGTAGATGTCGAAAATAATTTTAAACCCGATTATCAGATGGTTGAAAAAAGAAAAGATACCATCAGGAAGATTAAGGCTGCTTCAAAAAAAGTTAAGAATGTTTATATCGCAACAGATCCTGATAGAGAAGGAGAGGCAATAGCACAGCACGTTAAGGAAGTGATTTCCGAAGACGGTAAAGACGGCCTTGTTCTTAGGAGAATTGCATTTCATGAGATTACTAAAAGTGCGGTAGAAGAAGCGATATCAAATCCGAGGGAAATTGACGCCAATTTAGTTGATGCTCAAACCGCAAGAAGAGTATTAGACAGGTTGGTAGGATATAAACTTTCTCCGATTTTGTGGAAGAAAGTCAGGCGTGGCCTTTCTGCCGGAAGGGTTCAAACTGTTTGTGTAAGACTGATTGTCGAAAAAGAAAGAGAAATAGAGGCTTTCAAAAGCGAGGAGTATTGGGAAGTAAATGTCAGGGTCAGGAAAATAGAGTCTGTAGAAAACGGTGAATTCACGGTTCAGCTTATCAAAATTACAGATAAGAAAGTGGAAATCAAAAATAAAAATACTGCAGACAAAGTGGTTGCCGATTTAAAAGATTCCGACTATAAGGTTAAAGATGTAATTAAAAGAGAGGTTGTTAAAGCTTCTTATCCTCCCTTTACTACTTCAACTATGACCCAAGCGGCATCAAGGATTTTTGGTTGGTCGTCAAAAAAGACGATGAGCGTTGCCCAAATGCTTTACGAAGAAGGTTCAATTACTTATCATCGTACCGATTCCACAAACATTGCTAAAGAAGCAATCGAAAAGGTTCGGAATTTTATTAAGTCCAGATACGGAGATCAATACCTTCCCCAATCACCAAAGTTTTATAAAACTACATCCAAAGTTGCCCAAGAAGCCCATGAGGCAATTCGTCCTACAAATGTAGAATCTGGGTCTGCAAAGATACAAAACACAAAGTACGAAAGAGAGGGAGAACTTCTTTATGGATTAATTTGGAAACGATTTGTTTCCTGCCAGATGTCGGCAAGTGTTTACGATGAAACAACAATTAACGTCTTGGCAACAACAAAATCGTCAACTGATACCTACCTGCTTCGTACTGTGGGGCAAATAATGAAGTTTGATGGGTGGAAGTGCCTCTATAAAAAAGCCAACGATGTCGATGAGTCCGATATGGAAACACTGCCGGAAGTTGTCGAAAACGAACAGTTGAAATTTGTGAAAGTTAGCCCCGAGCAAAAGTTTACTCAACCACCGGCAAGATTTACGGAAAGTTCACTTATCAAAACCTTGGAGAAGTTGGGTATCGGCAGGCCGTCAACTTATGCCCCGACGATAAATACAATACAGGTTAGGACTTATGTCGAAAAAAACGAAGGTAAATTTTCCCCGACGGCAGTTGGAATTGCAGTAAATGATTTTATGGTTGGAAACTTTCCGGATGTTTTTGAATATCAATTTACTGCCGGTATGGAGGAGGGGCTGGATAGAATTGCAAACGGTGATCAAAAATGGGTGGACCTGATTTCCGATTTCTATAAACCATTTGAGAAAAAACTTGTAGATGTAGAAAAAAACGCAAAGAGAGTGCCAATCGCAGCGGAAAAAACAGGGGAGAAATGCCCCGAGTGTAAAGAGGGAGATGTGATTATACGGATTGGAAGATTTGGTAAATTTCTGTCCTGTTCAAGATTTCCGGAGTGCAAATATACTGCAAAGTACATTGATAAAACTGGTATAAAATGTCCCGAATGTAAAAATGGAGACGTAATTATCAAGAAAACCAAAAGGGGTAGGAAGTTCTTTGGATGTAGTCGTTACCCCAAATGTAAGTGGGCAAGTTGGCGGAAACCCGGAAAAGCGGCTAACGAAAACAGTTTGAAGTGAAATGGGAAAAATATTGGCAATAAAGACAAAGGAGCTTTTCCCCGAGGGGATAAAAGAGGGTTTCTTTAGGATTAAGAAAGAAGACAAAATTTTTAAGACAATAAAAAAGCAAGCTCGTTTTTTGGAAAGAAGTGAGTTGGAAGACGACGAAAGCTACCAGCAATTAATTCCCCAGATAGTATTGAAGGTTGGAAAGAAGATATTTATTCATAAAATTGCACAAAAAGGGAGCGAGAGCAGGCTTCATGATTTGTTCCCAATTTTTTTAGGCGGACATGTTGACGAAGGAGATTTGTCTATCGAGGAAGCGGCCGATCGGGAATTTAATGAAGAAATCGAATACAAAGGAAAAATAATAAAAAAGGAATTTCAGGGTCTGGTTAAACTTCATGATAACGAAGTTGACCGTGTGCACACAGGGCTTGTGTGGATTTATGAAGGAGATGGGTTATTATGGAAACACAGAAAGGACGAATGTTTGGTAGATGGGAAATTTGTTTTGATTAGGGATCTGGATAAATATAAAGAGAAGATGACATATTGGTCAAGAATATTTCTTCCGGAATTGAAGAAGTTGGTTGATGGTTGAAGATAATTTTTCTTCTTGAAATTTGTTTTTATTAGAAGTATTTTGAAAATTGATGACATCAGAACTGGAAAGTGAAAGGTCGGCGTACGACTATGTTACAAAAGGCAAAGTGCCCCCTCCAGGAGTTGTTGAGGAAACCTTAAAGAGAGAAAAAATAAGAGAAATACTAAACTCTGTGAAAGGAAAGACTCCACATGAGCAATATTTGGCTTTACTAAAAAATCATATACCAATACCCAATTGGCCGGAAGACAATAGACCTTCTGGCCTAGTTCATGGGGGAATGGAGGGTGGTAAACCCGCGAGGTTGGAATAAAATATGCCGGTAGAAAGGTATGTAATAACAGAGCGTGTAGTTATTGGTCCCGATCGTGTAACCGAGGTTACTTATGTGGACAATTTCGACCCTGAACAGTTCAGGTCAATTGCTTACAATCAGGAAAATGATAAAGATCGTCGGCATAGATGTGCAATCAGACTTCGCTGTGCAGGAGTAATTACAGACGGTGAATATACCGAACTTATGGCATCGATTGAACCCGAGGGTAAGGAATAATTAAAATTTCTCGTATACTTCGAAGTCGAAATTGAAAGGATTTTGTTCGTCTTTCTCATGCTTTTCAGTTTTTTTTAAGTGCCATTTTTTCGGATCGATTTCCGGGAAGAAGGCATCACCGTCAAATTTGTTATGGATTCTTGTTATATAGAGCCTGTTGGCAATCTCAATAAATTGTTTGTAAATTGAGGCACCGCCGATTACAAAAACTTCACTTTCCTTCTTTGCACTAGATACTCTCAAGGCTTCTTCGATTGAGGTAACGGCAATACATCCTTCACTTTTGAAATTGGTGTCGAATGTCAGAACAATATTTGTCCTTTCAGGGAGTGCGCGTGCGATAGATTCATGTGTTTTTTGCCCCATGATTATGCAATGGCCCGTTGTTATTTGCTTGAAATGCTTCATGTCGGATGGCAAATGCCAGGGAATGGTATTTTTGTTGCCAATAACACCATTTTCTGAAACGGCTGCAATTATGGAAATAATCATATTTTTTTATACAGATATATCCGCCTTGATGGGTGGGTGAAATTTATAATTGGTCAGTTCGAAATCTTCAAATTTAAAATCAAAAATGGATTTCACTTTTTTATTTATCTTCATTTTTGGAAGCTTGTACGGCCTTCGTGATATTTGCTCTTTGGCTTGTTTAATGTGGTTTAGATATAAATGGGTATCGGCAAGCGCCATGACAAGTTCTCCGAGTCTGTAACCCGTTACCTGGGCTACCATTGTTGTAAGCAATGCGTAACTTGCGATATTAAAGGGAAGACCTAAAAACGTATCAACAGACCTTTGATACATCATGCAAGACAGTTTTCCTTTTGATACGTTAAACTGGTACATGACATGACAGGGGGGAAGTGCCATTTTGGAAATAAGCGGTGCATTCCAAGCGTTTACGATGAGCCTTCTGCTTCCCGGATTTTTCTTTATCTCGGAGATCACCCATGACATCTGATCGACTCCCGAAAAATTCCTCCACTGGACTCCGTAGAAAGGGCCGCACTCGCCCCACTTTTTGGCAAAGCTTTCACCATTTTTAATTTTTTCGACAAAATTTTCTTTTTCCTCCAACCATTTCTGGCTATACATCGGAAATTTCTTTTCCAGCTTGTTTGCCTTTAAGTAGTTTTGATATGGCCATTCGTTCCAGATATTAACGCCGTTTTGTACAAGATGTCGGATATTGGAATTGCCCGAAATCATCCACAAGAGTTCGTAGATAATACCTTTGGTAAACATTTTTTTTGTGGTAAGTAAGGGAAACCCTTTTGAAAGGTCAAAACGAAGCATTCTGCCAAATACTTTTTTTGTTCCCGTTCCAGTTCTCTCGTGTTTTTCAATAACGCCG
>Ga0172379_10008019_pt1 | contig 13471 bp, 14 predicted proteins | sample GrowelOW334metaG_FD_119756 | JGI IMG/M metagenome (GOLD analysis project Ga0172379, IMG submission 119756) | Groundwater microbial communities from an aquifer near a municipal landfill in Southern Ontario, Canada - Groundwater well OW334 metaG | ecosystem: Environmental > Aquatic > Deep... | reverse complement strand
ATTTAACGCAAGATTGGGATGTTGTAACTTGTTCAGGCACGCTAACATTTGCAACTGAAGGTAGCAAGAATTTAACTGCTATAGCATTTGACTATGGAAGTGGAAATTCGCCAGGAAATACAAATATAACAACTGTAATTATAACAGTAGATATGACGAATCCAACAACAAATGCGACAAATCCTGGAAGTTCATGGACAAGAATACCATATAATATAACTCTTGAACCATCAGATGCACCATCAGGAATTAATTATACTACGTATGTATATAATGGAACAACAGCTAATGGAACTAGTATTTATGTAAATATAAGTGGAATACACAACATAACTTATTATTCCGTAGATAATGTTGGAAATATAGGAACAACTAATTCATTAATTGCATACCTTGACACCATTGCACCAACAACAACAGAAGATTACTCAGGATCAGGTTGGCAAATTGGAACAGTCATTGTAAATTTAACGCCAACGGATGCGCTTACTGGAGTTGCTGTAACAAGATATAATTACACTGGTGCACCAACAATGCAAAATGGAACCCAAGTAACATTAGATACAACTGGGAATTATACTGTGCAATATTTTTCAACAGATGTTATAGGAAACAATGAAACTATTAACACGTTGAATGTATTAATAGATAATGCTGCGCCAACATCAATAGTAACAGGATGGTTAGCAAATGGAACTGCCTTTACATTTGATGAATGGGTTGATGTTGCGTCTCCATTAAATATAACTTTTAATTTTACTGGCACAGATGTTAATTCAGGATATAACAAAACATGGTATTGTAATGATACAGCTAATGAATGTACTCCATCAACGTTGTATAATTCCTCAACTAATGTAACTTTGTTGATTAATTCTGGAACAACATACATAAGATATAAATCAAGTGATAATGTAGGAAACAACGAAACGATACAATCTAATAGGATAATGATTGTAGCGGCTGATGCCACTTTATTAGAAGATAATGGAACTACATCAACAGTTACTCTTAATTCAACTGTGACTGTAATAACTGTTCCAAATAATAACTCAGAAGCGATTGTTACAATTCCAGTTGATGTAGATGCGACGCTTGATTTGTCTTTAAATTTATCATCAAATGAATCAACATTATCTGGAAGCATAAATACAACTACAAGTACAAGTTCAGGAATAACTGTTACTGTTGATTTCCCTGCAAATTTAACTATAACTGGAAATAGTTCATGGGAAGGAATAGTAAATTTACCAACAGTAAAAGCTGATAGTAGTGTTGATATAGATGCTGATTCAGGTAAAGTTGCAACAGCAGCACTTGTAATAGAGTTAGGCGCTGATGACGTTTCTTTAACTTTTGATAAAGGAGTTAGATTGAAATTTGTAGGTCAAGCTGGAGAATATGTTGGATTCCAAAGAGGAACAACATTCACACAAATAACAGATGTTTGTGATGCAGATACACAAGTTGTTGGAAACGCTCTTGCAGCGGGTGCTGATTGTAAAATAGATGTAGATGATGACTTAATAATTTGGACTAAACACTTTACGAAATTTGTAACATACGCACAAGAGAATGAAGCGTCTTCAGGAGGATCTTCATCAAATCATAACTATACTGTGCCTTGTACAGAATGGAGTGTATGTGTTGCAGGAGAACAAACAAGATCGTGTACTGGTTTACTTAGTACGTATGCTCAAACAAGAACATGTAGTATTGCATCGAGCGAAACAACAACTGCTGTAGTAACAGATTCGACAACTCCAGTTGATTCAACCGCAAGTGTTACAACTAATACTGCTGTTGGAACAAATACAAATAATGAGCAAGTTGAACCTGTAGTTAATACTGCAGAAGATGAAGCATCAACTAAAACTAAGAGTAAGAATGGTTGGTCATGGTTTGTTGGCATAGTTTTGGTTTTAGCCATTGCAATTGTTATAATAGTTGAAGCGAACCACAAGAAGAACAATAAGTAAGTTTGAATATTTTTTTTCTTTTTTTTCTTTTTTTTCTTTGTTGTTTTGTTTTTTATGGGTTTTTTTATTCTTTTTTTTTCTTTGTTGTTTTGTTTTTTATGTGTTTTTTTTTCTTTTTTTTGTGTTTGTTTGTTTTGTTTTTTATGGGTTATTTTATTCTTTATTTTATCTTTTGTTCATGTTGATTTTTTTATTAGTTTATATTGGTAATTTTATTATCGGGGCATATTTGTAATTCTATTATGAGTTTATATCGGTATTTCTATTTTTGAGATAATTATAATTTAAAAAAATAAAAAAAGAAATGTTCTATAAATTAAAGGATTTATAGTTGTTATATTAAATAAAAATATCTAGCTATGGTTATATTTTAAGGAGAAATTTTAGTATTGTTGTTCTCATGTCAAATATAAATTATTTAAAATTACTTTGAATCTATGTAATATGTATTTATTATGGGAATTTTTTTAACAATTCCTGATTTCGTAATTTTACTTTCTTCGCTAGGGAGATCGTTTGAAGAAATAAATATTTCTCCGCTTTCATCTTTCAAAGTGAACCCTGAAAGATCTCCTATTTTTATGCTTCCAACAACTGTTCCTCTTATAGTTACTTGTTCGTCTATGTACTTGTCACTTTTTATTTCGCTAATTTGTTTAACGCATCCAGAGACAAGCAGAACACATACAAGTAATGCTGCTAAGATGAATTTTTTGTCCATTATTAAATATAGTGAGAGAGATATAAAAAGGTTCGTATCTCGTCTAATCGATAAATAATAAAATGGCTCAAAAGAGTAATGTTTATAAATCGTTCATCTTTCCTAGGGTGTATGGCAAACGTGTTAGTATTCAACAGATGGAGTACAGAGGGAATAAAAGTAAATGATCCTGGAGTTGCGCCCTACATAAACCTAGATGCAGTTGTTGTTCCAAAGACAGGTGCAAGGTATGCTGGAAACAAGTTTCATAAATCAAAAATACTTATAGTTGAGAGACTAGTTAACAAACTTATGGTCACAGGTCACAAGTCTAAGAAGCACCTCATGAGTTCAGGTCATCATACTGGTAAATCATACAAAGTTTATTCTCTTGTTGAAAAAGCTCTTGAAATAGTAGAAGCAAAAACAAAGCAAAATCCAATTGCAGTTTTAGTAAAAGCAATAGAGAATGCAGCTCCAAGAGAGGAGATAGTTACAATTGAATACGGTGGAGCTAGATATCCTAAAGCTGTTGAATGTGCACCTCAAAGAAGAATAGATTTGGTTTTAAGACTTTTTGCGCAAGGTGCAAAACAAAAGAGTTTTAATAATAGAAAACCTGTCGAAGCAGCACTCGCAGATGAAATTATTGCAGCATTTCAATTATTACCTGGTAGTCTTGCAGTTTCCAAGAAATTAGAACTTGAAAGACAAGCAGATGCTAGTAGATAAATAATTTATTTTTTTATACTTTTTTTCTATTTCTTGTTTATATTTTATCAATTTCGTTTTTTTTTTTGATAATATTTATATTATTTAGATCATTTCTTCTGGTTATGGCAGAAATATTAAAAGATAAGACTGCAAGTGTGGTTGAGACAATCTCAAACATGGTGTCGATGCAAAACAAGCTAATAGTAGATATTGAGAAAGATTATTCTTCACGAATTGTTTCTCTTGCTAAAGGTCTAACAATTAATAAAGTAATATCTTTATTTGATGTAGATAGTTTTGCTAAAGATTTAGCAAATCATTTGAAACTAGATGTTAACAAATTAAAAGAAATGACGGCGTATACTATTTCATCTAAGTATATGGAAGGAAAAGTTTTAAACATGAATTTATCAAATCAAAATTTAACTTTAAACTATAAGCATATGTATATAAATGAGTTTTCTGGAAAAGCAGTTCTTAAATTGTATGCGAAGGTAACAACAAAAACCGAATTTGAGATTGATCTTGGGCAAGAAAATTTACCATTTTGAGAAAAAAGATAATTATATGATTTTAAGTTATTTTTGTTGTGCGTATTATTTGTTCTTGTGTTTATTTGTTTGCGATTTGATAGTGTTCTTTGGTGCTCGTTTCATAATTTCGTCGTATATTCAAAAGTCCGCCTTCATAAGGTAGTGCGTGAGCGAGAGTTTCCCAGCCAAGCCATTCTATTGGCGATTTGTAATCTTTTGTTTTTAATGTATATAGAATAACAAAAGGAGTTTTAAGTAATCCTAGGTCGATAATTGTAGCAATAAGACCTAAGTTTTTTATGTTCGAATTATCGTGCCATAATGTGAGTGTACTTGTTGGGGATAAATACATATCCACATCATCTATAAAAATTGAGTATTTTAATAAGAAGTTATCAAGTCCTGTTAATTTTTTAGAAGTATTACTTGTTGTGAATTTTTCTTGAGATTTTTCATTTGCTGGTTCTTGCATGAGTATTAGATGCAAGAAGATCTTATTATTTGTTTAGAAAATTATCTCGTGATTATTTCGATTCATGGCGAAAAAACTAATCTGATAAATATTTTTTAACTACTTGGATATGTGTTTTTGCTGTTTCAATTGAATCTTCGTATTTTTTTATGCCGATAAAATTTATTTCAGGATTATTTTCTTTGCAATTTTTATTATGAATTTTGATGTCGTTAATGCGTTTTTTGGTCCAAGATATAAGAACTGAAAGATTATCGAGTAGTTCTTCAGGAGATCTGGAAAAAGTTTCATGTATGTAATATAATATGTCTTCCTTCAATTTTTGTTCGTGTTCTGTAATTGCAATGTCTTTGAATATTTTTTTATCGGCTTGATTGAGCAATTCAAAGCAATAATCATAATCTTCTTTGAATTTCAATGAGGAAGAATCATAGTCTGAAAAACCAGGTATGGATTTTTCGTTGTCTGTACTTGAATTAAAAGATGAAGGTTCATCCTTTTCATCATAATAATTTAATAGGGCTTGATAGGAGGGAAATAGATTGTACCAATTATCTCTTATTTTGTATTCTTCTTTTGTTGTTGGAGTAACTTTGTTTAGAAGCGTATCTATTGAACTAGCTATTTGACGGGCATGGTGTTCTAGAGTAAATGATAAGATTACTTCCGGATCTAAATCTTGCGGTTCTTTTATTTTTAAGAAATATGGTGACTGACGATGATTTTTTGTTTTGTTGATTAGTAAAGTATATTGTTCTAAGAGTTCAAAAAAATCGCGTCTTAATGTATCTTTATTTTGTAGATTTAATTTTGAGTTCATACTTACTGGTAAATGGTGTTTTTTTAACTAATTTTTACCGAACATATTCGGTTATTGAAAAAGTTAATTAGAGGATTTCAGTTGCTGTTCAATTATTGCGGGGAGTAATTTTAATTCAGCTTTTCTAAGATGTTCTTGAAATGTCGAAACGCTTACTTTTGCAATTTTGGCGAGTTGTTCTAGATTTATATCTCGAGGGTATTTATAATAACCATTTTCATAAGCAAGACCTAAAGCTTTTTTTTGATGCGATGAAAGTTTAGGCATCACGTTTGGAAAATACACATCAGTAAGAGGAGATTTTTCAATTTTCATAATCGTGCAAGTATTCATGTGCTTTTTTAATGAAATTATGAATTTTTGTAATTCCTCTTTTTTCCAGGAAGCAACTTCCCAGTATTCATGCCCATCAAAATGATTAACGACGGGTTTCACGAAAAATATTTCCTTTGAATGATAAAGCATAACGTGTTCTCCTTCCTTGCTCAGTTTAATTTCATAAGTAAAAAAATCTCCTGAAACTTCAAGATTTGTTATTCTTTTGTCAGATTTTAGATCTGCAATGAATTTTTTCTTTTTGATTTCATCCTGCATTTGAAAATGACAAGTTGTTGTTGCGAATTTGTAGCTTTTTCTGGAATACCATGTACTCGGATATGAAAGAACTATAGTCTTGAATATTTCGCATCTAGTTACAATTGGGCAGTCTTCATGTCTTAATTTTAGTTTTGTAAGCCACATAATAGACACCGTAAATATTCGGGTTTAAATAATTTATTTAGAATTTCACTTTTTTAAAACATCATCTACATTTATGATTGCTTTTTCAAGACGTATAGAATCATCAAAACCAATCCTTGGACAGGCAGTATTCACCCATATGTCGACGAATGGAAAATCTTCTAGTGATTGAAAATTATAAGTATTATCAAGGAAAAAATAGAATTCTTTCTCAGGATATTGTTCTTTTAATTTGAGTGCTTTTTTCATCATGTATTGACCAGGTTTTATGGTTATTAATACGCCTATTTTTGTTGACATCAAAAACTTTGATATGGCTGCTTTATGTTTTTTCTTTATAAGTTCAATATCTTCACCTTGAATTTCTGAAAATTTATCTGTAAATGGATCATATGCAAATACTTTTTTATTTGAATTTTTCCAGGAAAGTGATTTAGGATGAAATAATCCGTCTCCGACGTATAAAAATGCATCAAATTCTTTTGTTGTGTAGTCTATTGATTCTTCAACATTGCAACCTAGAATTTGTCCATCGTGTCTTGTGTGGTTTGTTCTTACAATAAATGGTTTTTTCCCAGTGTCTTCTAATTGTTTAATTATTCCAGGTAAACTTTTCATTAATTGAATGGTCGTAAAAACTATTAATTTTTCAGGAAGAGAATCTAGTACTTTTTGCGGTAAAATAACTTCTGATTTTAATCTTGCTTCAATGTGAATTACTTTCATATGCTTAGAAACACTTTAGGTTTTATAAATTTTGAGAAGGGAGTTAATCTCGTTTGAAGAATTCCTTAATTAATTTGTGTCCCTCGCTGAAATCGCCATTGACATCTAATTTGTGACTTCCCCCTTTTATAATGTGAAGAATAGCGTTTGGAAATAGAGGTGCCACTTTTTTTGCAGTTGCAGGATATATGTCTGTATCTGCATCTCCTTGAAGTATTAATAAGGGTTGTTTTATTTTTGAGGCATTTTCAAACATAGAATATCCTTTTGCACTTTCATAACAATCATAATTATAGATAAAATCTTGTTCTAAGTCAGGATGAATGATTGAGCCTTTTTGTTTGAATTCCTCTAATTTCTTTTTTCCAAATTTGTTTTCAAGACGCTCTTGCCAGTCTAGAACTGGAGCTCTTAGAAGAATTCTTTTTATTTCTGAATGTTTTAATGCGGTTGCAAGTGCAATTATTCCTCCGAAGCTTGTTCCTATGAGACTAATGTGTTTGTATTTTTTTCTTTTTGCAAATTGTATTGCGGCTTCAACTTGTAAAACATAATTAGGAATATTAAGTTGTGTGCTAAAATCAAGATCCGATTCGCCTTTATTATCAAAGTCAATTCTTAAAGAATCAATACCTATTTCACTTAAAATTTCACATGTTTGTTTTGGTCCTCTATTTTTATTACTTCCAAGACCATGAAGAACAATAATTAGTTCTTCCTTGTTGTTTTTTTCCTTATTTTTTTCTTGATTGTTTTGCGTATTATTTGCAGTGTGTAAAATTGCGCAAATGTTTCCAAATTTTCCTTTAAAAAATACTTTTTCTTCCATTTTTTTCTTTTAATATCGTTATTGTATTAGTTACGCTACATCTCTATCTGTCCATTCGTTGCGTTCGGCGACTATAAAGAAATGATCCGTTAATTTTTTTCCTGCAATTTGTCTTATAACTCTTGTTCTAAAACCTATGTTTTCAAGAATCGCGGTTAGTTCTTCAGGATGAAAATCGCGCGTAGGCCAAGAATCTCTTTTTAAATCTTTATCGACGAGTTTTTGAGGGTCATCGGTTTTTTTATGTCTATATAGTGTTGATATTATTAGTGCTTGTTTTGCAACTCTTGCAGATTCTGTTACAAATTTTTTATAATCATAAACACATTGCAGGGCGCCGATTGTTATAACTAAATCAAATTTTTGATTTTCAAAAGATAGCGCATATCCATTTTCTTGTGCGAAATTTATGTCTGGATGTTTCTTTTTGGCAGTATCTATTGTTTTTGCAGAATAATCAACGCCAGTAACGTCGTAACCTAAGTCGTGAAGTATTTTACAATAATGCCCAGGTCCACATCCTATGTCGAGAACTGTTTTTATAGCTTTACCGCGCATATCTCTTAGAAGTGCTTTTGTTGTTATAAGAAGATCATCAAAGTCTTCTTTTGTCCAGCAGGACATTAAATGATCAGGTAAATCTTTTTCTGCATTCTTTTCATAAACTTTATGCCAACTCTCATCCATGCCCATAATTTGTGTATTTATGTTATTTATTTTAATACTTTGCTTTTTCTCTCTTGGTTTTGTGGAAGAAATTATTAAAGTCTAGCTTGCGGTATGTGCAAAGATTTATTAAGTTAAAATAAACAAACAACTACTTAATAGTGTTTAAGACTTTAATTTAAGAATTTATTAAAAATAGAGTTTGGACGAATATTGTTTGTTGTTTAGAGGATGTTTAAGTGGATGTTAGTTTAATATTGATCATAATTATGTTTGCTCTGTCTGCTTTTTTTAGCGGATCTGAAGTTGCAATAATTAGTATTTCTCACTTAAAGGCTAAACAATTAGTATCTCAAAGAATTCCAAGATCAAAAAAATTATTGTATTTAAAAGAAAATCAAGGAGAAACTCTAATAACGATATTAATTGGTAATAATGTTGTTAACATAATTGCTGCAGTTCTTGCAACTGAATTTACGCTTGAATTTTTAGGAGATCATTATCTTAGTATTGCAACAGGCATATTGACTTTTTTAACTTTAACATTCGGCGATATAATGCCGAAAGTTTTAGCGTCTAAAAATACAAAAAAAGTGGCACTTTTTGTTGCGCCAATTATATATTATTTGATGCAAATAATTTATCCTGTTGTATGGTTCTTTAATTTAATTATTAAATTAGCCAATAAAATAGGAAAAAAGAAAACGAATGAACCACTTGTAACAGAACAAGAAATAAAATACATGGTTAAAATTGGAGAAGAAGAAGGAGAAATAAATGAACGAGAGAAAGAAATAATTCATAATGTGTTCAAATTTAATGATACTACAATTGAAAAAGTTATGACTAAAAGAGAGGAAGTTTTTGCTCTTGAATGGGATATGAAGATTAAAGATGCACTTCCACTTTTAGCTGAACAAGCATTTACAAGAATTCCTGTTTATGATGAAAATATAAATAAAATGAAGGGAGTTGTTAGAGTTCAAGATGTAATGGAAATAGTTCTAAGAAAGGAAACAGATAAAACTCTTAGAAGTTTAGTTAGTCACACAGTATTTGTTCATTCGCATCAAAAAATAGATTATGTTATGAGGATGATGCAATTAAGACATGTTCATATGGCAATAGTTATAGATAAAAAAAGAAAATTTATGGGTCTTGCAACAATGGAAGATATTTTAGAAGAACTTGTCGGCGAAATCTTTGACGAATCTGATAGAGTTGATTATCTTGTAAAAAGAATAGCAAAAAAAGAATGGTTAGTAAATACTAGAGTTGAGATACGAGTCATAAATAAACGTCTCGGATTACATATTCCTATAACTGATAATTTTAAATCACTTGCTACTTTTTTAAAAGAAAATATGATGCCCATAAAAAAAGGTAAAGAATATATGTTTGAGAAAGATAATGTGGTTTTTGTTGCAAGAAAAGTATTTGAAGGCAATGTGCAACAAGTAATAATTAGAAAAAAATGAAAATATGATTTTAAAAATCGAGAAGAATTTTTAAAAAATTAGTAGTTGGAGTTTTTTACATTTGAATAAATTATCATTTGAATAAGTTCTCAACTATTTCATTTGTATTTATGATTTTAGAAAGAAGAGAGAGGATTATCTTTTTTTATTCTCGTCCAGAAATAATGAGCTAAACCTGCAAAGATTTATAAACTGCTTTCAATTCTTTAAGTTTATGGCAGAGAGTAGATTTGGTAATAAAGCAAAAGCAGCAGAAGGTTCTAGTGAGGAATCTTTTGAAAGAGTAAAATTACCAAGAGGAAGAGAAGTTTTAGGAGTTCTTGATTCAAGACTTGGTGCCTCTCGATGCGATGTTAAATGTTTAGATGGTCAAACCAGAAATTGTAGAATACCTGGGCGATTAAAAAGAAAGCTATGGGTAAGACCGGGGGATTTAGTTATAGTTGAACCTTGGGAATTTGGTGGCGAAGACAAGGGCGATATAATTCATAAATACAAACCAGTCCAAGTAACTTGGCTTAAAAATAAAGGATATCTTGATAAGCTTCAAGATTTAGAAGATTTCTAAATTTATTTTATAATATTGAATGATTTATTTTTTTAATAGAAAATTTAATAGTTCATTTATTCTCTGAGTTATTATTTAATCTAATATTTATTCTAGTATTAGTTTAGTAAATATTAAATGTATAGAGAACTTTGCATAATTCTAAAATTCACGGCATTACGGAAAATTATTGCTCGTTCCTCGCAAAGTTTACGTCGAGCGACCTGCATGAATCGGTCGCTCTCCTGAGTTTATTCCAAGGCAATGCCTATTTTTGCAATGTTATCTTTAATTTAGGTCTATTTTGATTTTTTTTTATGACGTTCATTTTTTAAATCTTTAATAAATATCCAAATAAAACAAATTGTTCCAAATGTAATTAAAGTATCTGATAAATTAAATACTGGAAACCATTGCAAATCAACAAAATCAATAACATATCCTCTAAAAACTCTATCAATAAGATTGCCTATGGTTCCTGCAATTAAAAACACTAGGCCTAATTTAGATTCAATAAATTCAGATCTGAAGAACCATAATAAAACAAGAAATATGAATGAAATAATGATCATGAAAATTGTTGCGCCTTGAAACCAGCCAAAACTCATGCCTGTATTTTTAACTAAATGAAGAGAAAAAAATGAAAAATAATAACTATGATTAGTAAAATAATTTTTTAAAATTTGATCTAGGAATATAAAAAAAATACCTAAAAGTAAATAGAAAAAAGTATTTTTACCAAGGATATTTTTTTTGTGGGGTTTCTTGTTGATGTCTTTCAATGTTATCGAGCCTATGATTTATGTTTGTAATTTCTGAGCGTATAGCGTCGAGTTTGGCGATTATTATTTGTAAGTCTTTTGAATTATCTGTTGTTTGATATTGTGGTGTTTTGTATTCGTAATTGTCTGATTTCATTTGAGGTTTAGGATTTCCAAAACTATCAATGCCACCTTGTGATGGTTGAGCTGAGAATCCGAAATCTTGATTTTGAGGTGTATTATTTAACTCAGCGAGTCTAAGTCCAGAATTCGAATCAAGCATAGGATCAGTACCTATTGGCTGCGAATTGAAATTTGAATTCATAGGATCTTGATTGTTAAATCCAGTTGAAGTTTGAGTGTTTCCAAATTCTTTAATAGGATCGAATGCTACGTCTTTTTTTCCAAAACCAAATAAACCCATATTTAACCTCTTTTTATTTATCGAACTATTGTTTGTTTTTATTTTTTACTATTTATTTAATAATATTTGTAAATAATTCTCCTGAAATTGTTTTTTTAAAAAAACCTGCAGGAATAAAATTTATTATTTTTAATGTTGTTAATTGAGGATAAATTGTGATTTTTTTCTCTTTAATTCCATTTATTACAAAAATTCCTTTTGATTCCGTTATTTTTTGTGCGAAAATATTAAAAAATAATTTGTTTTTTACGTCCTGCGCATCATCAAAACTAGAATCTAGGCTATTTTTTAATTCAGGCGCAGCATTTTTAAGAGGACGAGTGCAATCTTTAAGTTCAGTGCAACTAAATACATCATCTAGTAGTTTATCATCAAGAGTGATATTAATACTATCAGTTATCATAACTGAGGTATTGATTAAATAACTACTATCGATGATAATTGTTATAATTTCGCCTGAATTACTCTCGTACGTATTTTTCTTTAGTTGGTCATTAATATTTGTCAAAGTTTCATAATCAAGCAAATTATATTTTTGACTTTGAAGAATTTCGGTATTTTTACTATTTAAAAATTGAATTCCAGAAACAACTTCACCTTTATGCGTTAATAAAACTATTTGATCATCATTAAAACTTCCTTTTATTTTATTTATATCAATATAAATTAAAACTCCAAGAACTAGAGTTACAAATAATATTAGGAAAAAAATGGCCATCAAAGCTTTGATTGCACCTCTAAGTACTTTGAAGAAAATAAAAAATGCTAATGCGAATACCAAAAGCACTAAAATTATAGTTATAGATATCATGTGCGTTCTTTATAGTATTTATTTCAATAGTATATAAACGTTTTTAAGATTCTTGATACAAAAACAAATATTTAGAGTTTATTCTTCTAGAAGGAAATTTATTAAAGTTTCTTGATCGAGTAAATCTTCTTTACCAGTTATCATATTTCTTAATTTATATTTGCCTTCTTTTAGTTCGTTTTCGCCGACAAAGACAACATAAGGTATTTCATAATGTGCTGCATATTCAAGACCTTTACTTACTCCTTTTTTTAAATTTAAATCAGTTGGAATATCATTTAATCGTAATTCAGCTGCGAGTTTTATTGATTCATTATCAGTTTTTATAGATATAACAAATACTTTAACGACTGTTTTTTTAGGTTTGGATTCAATCAATTTTAAAACTTCAAAAATAACATCTATTCCAAATGAAATGCCGACAGCAGGATACTCTTGATTGTTTCCAACAAAATCTCCAATCATTTTATCATAACGCCCACCTGCAGTGATGCTTGATTTTACGGCTGAGTCATTTGCGAAAACTTCGAAAACGGTTCCTGTATAATAAGATAATCCTCGTGAAAGATTGGGATAGAATTCAGCTGAAACATTCATAATATTTAGGTATTTGAATAGCTCAATTATTTCTTTCATGGCTTCGTCTCCAAGTTCTAAAGTTAGAAAGTTTATTGTTTCTAAAGTATTATTTAAACGATCAGTTAATTTGAATAAAGTTTCAATCATATCTTCTTCAAGACCTAATTGTATGAGTTCTTTTGCAACATTGGCTGCGCCTATTTTTTCTATTTTATCAAGAGATAGTATTGAGTCTAATTTTTTATCTTCAGGAATATTGGCTTTAGTCATAATTGCATTTAACACTTTGCGATTATTTACTTTGATTGTAACAGGTAAATTAAGATTTTCAAAAACTTGCTTTGCAATACTTAAAAGTTCAGCTTCAGCAATAACATCTTTATTGCCGACAACATCAACATCGCATTGAGTAAATTCTCTATATCGTCCAAGTTTTATAGGTCCATCTCTGAAAACTTGGCCTATTTGATATCTTTTAAAAGGCATCTTTAACATTGGATTCATGGCGATGAATCTTGCAAGAGGCACAGTAAGATCGTACCTAAGACAAAGGTTTCTTTCACCTTGATCATTTAGTTTGAATGTTTCTTTTAAAATTTCAGCTCCGCCTGCATATTTGGAGGATAGAACATCATATCTTTCAATTATTGGTGTATCAAGAGGATTAAAACCATAAATTTCAAAAATAGAT
>Ga0172379_10008018_pt1 | contig 13472 bp, 11 predicted proteins | sample GrowelOW334metaG_FD_119756 | JGI IMG/M metagenome (GOLD analysis project Ga0172379, IMG submission 119756) | Groundwater microbial communities from an aquifer near a municipal landfill in Southern Ontario, Canada - Groundwater well OW334 metaG | ecosystem: Environmental > Aquatic > Deep... | reverse complement strand
CTGCCGGTAGGCAGGGGGGACCCGCCCGGCAGGGACGGAGGGGGTTTGTGCCACGAGAAATAATTGATAAAATTAATTGTGGACTTACGTTTTGACAATTCAAACAATAATTTATAAAACAATTTTTCAATTTACTGCCACCAACCCCTCCTGTTCGCTTCGCGTAACGCCTCCCCTAAGAGGGGAGGGGCTAAATAAATTTGTTTAAAAATTTAAAATTGTCTTAAAGACCCAGACCAAAGGGTTTAAAAATTTAAAATTAAAAATTGAAAATTTACTTTATGTTGTTCCACATGAAGTTAAACATAAACTGTTGAGCTTCTACAATATCCATACTTTCGATCTCCACTGCCAGGAGTTCTTTTTTTTCGGCAATAAAAATTACTTTGCGAGGCATAATGTAGATTTCCGAAGTATAGGCATCTTGATATTCGGGCGGTAGATATTTTACTTCGCGATCCATTTCTTCATTTCGTTCTTGATGTTCCAAGGCTTTTGACTTACTGTCCATAATTAAACGGGTGTGGATCTTTTTTTCTCCGCGTTTTTTTATAAAGTTAGAAAAAAAATCTTTATCCAAATTTATCCAATCTGCTTCGGCAGTTAGAATGTCGTAGGCTTTTAAGTTTTTTTCTTTTAAAATGTTGGTGTGTAATTCTTTAATAGCCTCTAGGCCTTTGTAAAATCTAACCATCGGTCGGTGTTCGGCTGACTGGTAAAGTGACAAAAGATCACCCTTAACTTCTTTTAGTAAATTATTTCTGGTCTCCATTTCGTTAATTATTTTTTGGGGATTTTCAATTGAATAATGTTTTACTTTGCCTTTTTGTACTTCAGTAGCTAAACTTTTTCTTCTTAATTCTTCCAAAATACTGTACGTAGTGGTGCGGATAATACCTGATTTTTGAGCCACTTCATGACCATTGGCAACACCGAGTTCGAGCAAAGCTAAAAACACTTCAGTTTCTCGGTCATTTAAGCCATAACCCTTAAGGGCTTGTTTTAGTTTGTCTTCTGGCATAAGGGGATAGATTATGTTTGACGATAGATTCGTCATTTATTATGTATATATAATCTCATAGTTTAGCTAAATTGTCAAGTATATAAATATTATGTCGAGAGGATTGACAAAAGAGTGAAAATACCTTATACTGCCTGGTTTGTGGAGTAATTAAATTAATTTATTAAAGATATAATTGTATGGAGAAAAAAGAACAAATTATTTCAGTAACAATAACTTTGTCGTTAATTTCTATTATTTTATCAATATTTGTTTTAAGAAATAAACCAGAATTTGTGCAAGCGGAAAGTGTTTTGGACAAAATACAAAGAACCGGCAAAATTATTGCCTGTACAGTAGTTGATCCACCAGCAGTCATTAAGGACCCAAAAACTGGCGTTTTTTCTGGACATCAAGTGGATGCTTTAAATTTAATTGCCCAAAAAATTAATGTCACAGTAGAATGGAATGAAACTACTTTTGGTAATGCGGCGGCTGAGTTGCAATCAAAACGTTGTGACATTGTAGCAACTGATTTGTTTGCTAATGTGCCAAGGGCAGCTGCGGTTGCCTTTACTCGACCTCCTTTATTTTATATTGGTGAAAGTGCAATTGTTAGAAAGAATGGAAAATTTACAAACATAAAAGATGTTTATGAATTTGATAAGCCTGGTATTACTGTGGCTGTGGCAACTGGTGAATCAGGTGATATTTTTGTGAAAGAAAATTTTACAAAAGCAAAAGTTAGAATGATAGATGTGGAGTCAGCTGATTTGAGCCGTTTTGCAGTGGAGGTTTCTTCGGGTCGAGCCGATGTGGCAATTGCGGATTCAAATACCATTCGGTTGTATGCGGCTGTGCATCCGGAAGTGGTGGATTTGTTTAAGGATAATCCTTTTGCCTTGAATCCAGTTGGCTGGGCAGTAAGGCAGGATGATTTACGTTGGAAAGATTTTATTGAAACGTCTTTGCAGTTCTTGGATACGCAAGGAATTTTGAGTAAGTTAGAAAAACAGTACAACGCTCATTGGCTACATGAAATAAAGAAGTTTGAAGTTAAATAAATAGTTTAAGTTGAAGTATGTATAACTGGAATTGGCAGACAATTTATTTATACAGAAGCGTCTTTTTGCAAGGTGCTTGGCTTACTTTGTATTTAACTTTGGTTGTGGTGGTAATTGGTACTTTATTAGGTAGCTTGTTGGCAATTTTGAAAAAATCACCAAATAAAATATTAGCAATTTTTGCCAACGCTTATATAGAAGTATTTCGAGCCTTGCCAATCCTGGTTTTATTGATTTGGATATATTATGTAATGCCGATTTTGTTTGATTGGAAGATTAATGCTTTTTGGGTTGCTGTAATTGGTATTTCACTGCATTTGTCGGCTTTTACAGCAGAAACAATCAGAGCCGGGGTGGAGTCCATTCCAAAAGGGCAATTTGAATCCGGGCACGCTTTGGGTTTGTCTTTAAAACAAATAATGATTCATATTGTTTTACCACAAGCAATTAAAAATATGATTCCAAATCTACTTGGGCTTTACATTAATGAATTAAAAAATTCTTCCTTAGCCTCGGTTATCGCGGTAGATGATTTGTTGCATCGTTCAAATGTTTTGATTAGTAGTACTTATCGTCCTCTAGAAATATACACGACCATTGCTTTGGTATATTTAATTTTGATTTTTCCATTTATTATTCTGACACGAGTAGTGGAGAAACGTTATTTTAAGTTTACGTCTGCCAATCAAATTTAAATATGTTGCCTTTTATACGTGTGGAAAATTTACATAAAGAATTTAATTCTCTTAAGGTGCTTAAGGGAGTTTCTTTTGAAGTGTCAAAAGGTGAAGTAATTGCAGTGATTGGGCCGAGTGGATCTGGGAAAACCACTCTGCTTCGTTGTTTAAATGGCTTACAGAATATTGATGAGGGAAAAATTGAAATTGCCGATTTTACTATTACCAAAGAAAAAGAGTTTTTTGATGTAAAAAAACTTCGTGAAAAAGTTGGGATGGTTTTTCAGCAATTTAATTTGTGGCCTCACAAAACCGTTTTAGAGAATATTATATTAGCGCCAGTTAAGGTTAAGAGCCACACTTTGGAAGATGCTAAAATCAAAGCAAATGTTTTTTTAAAAAGAGTTGGTCTGGAGAATAAAGCTCATCATTATATATCGACACTTTCTGGCGGGGAACAACAAAGAGTGGCGATTGCTCGGGCGCTAGCGATGGAACCAGATATTTTGTTATTCGATGAAATTACTTCAGCACTGGACCCAGAATTAGTGGGAGAAGTTTTAGAAGTGGTGGAGGAAATAGCGAAGGAGAAAAATATAACTATTATCATAGTAACACACCAAATTGGTTTTGCTAGAGAAGTGGCGGACAGAGTGATATTTATGGACAAAGGTTCCATTGTTGAGATTGGTAAACCTGAACAAATATTTATTGAACCAAAAGAAGAAAGAACGAAGCAGTTTTTGAAAAGAATTTTGAGGAATAAATAATTTTTGAATTGCCTGAGATTGCTTCGTCGCCTGCGAAGGCTCCTCGCAATGACACGATTTATGCTTTTAAATTTACAGCTTGATAAGGCTGTTTTTTTATTACCAAAATTATTTGTGATATAATAATAAAAATTTTAAATTATAAATTTTAAATTATAAAAAATTTTAACACAGGTTATTTATAATTTATAATTTAAAATTTATAATTTATTTGTTATGTTCAAAAAAATAAACTCCGCTGCAGTACTGGGGTTGGATTGCGAGCCGATTACTGTGGAAGTGGATATTTCCCCTGCGTGGCAGGGTTTTTCTATTATTGGTTTGCCAGATACGGCGATTCAAGAAGCTAAAGAAAGAATTCGTTCAACTTGGAAAAATGCTGAGATAAAATTTCCTAATGGTCACCGGGTTCTAATTAATTTGGCGCCAGGTGATGTGCGGAAAGAGGGCACTCATTATGATTTACCAATTTCGATTGGTATGTATTTGGCTTATTCAAAAATTGAAATTGATTTGAGTGATTCTTTGTTTGTAGGTGAGTTGGCTTTGGACGGAAATTTGCGACATACCAATGGTGTTTTACCAATGGCGATTTTTGCTTGGCAACATGGTTATAAAAAAATATTTGTACCAGCGATTAATGCGCGTGAAGCAGGACTTATTCAAGAATTGGAAGTTTATCCAGTGGAAAATTTTTTGAGTTTGGTTAAACATTTAACCGGGGAGGAATTAATTACACCTTTAAATAAAGAATCATTTGCAAATTTATTTACAACTGCCAAATACGAAATGGACATGGCGTATGTAAAGGGGCAGGAATATGTAAAACGAGCTTTGGAAATTGCTGCTTCGGGTGCACATAATATTTTGTTGTCTGGCCCGCCAGGCTCGGGCAAAACTTTGCTCGCCAGAACTTTGCCATCAATTTTACCAAAGATGACAAGAGAAGAAGCGATTGAGGTGACAAAAATTTATTCAGTTGCTGGTATTTTACCGACAGACAGACCGCTAATTACTGAACGACCTTTTCGTGCACCACACCACAGTGCATCTGGAGTTGCTCTTGTGGGTGGAGGAAGATTTCCGCGCCCTGGTGAAATATCTTTAGCACATAGAGGGGTTTTATTTTTAGATGAATTTCCTGAATTCCCGCGTCAGGTTTTGGAAAATTTGCGTCAGCCTTTGGAAGATGGCATTGTAACAGTCAGTCGCGCGCAAGGTACCATAACTTTTCCTGCGCGTTTCACTTTAGTGGCTTCACAAAATCCTTGTCCGTGCGGTTATGCAACAGATTCAGAGAAACGTTGTATTTGTACACCCATGCAAATTGCAAATTATCGGAAAAAAATTAGTGGTCCGCTTTTAGACAGAATTGATTTGCATATTGAAGTACCAAGAGTGAAGTTTGAAAAATTAGCTGATGAAAATTTATCTGAAGGTTCGGAAAAAATTCGTGAGCGAGTTGAATTAGCACGTGAACGGCAGTCTGTACGTTTTAAAGGTTTGGCTTGTGTGGCGAACAGTGAAATGAAAAATAAAGAAATAAAAGAATTTTGTCAGCTTGATGATTCCTCTGTTGATTTATTACGCCAAGCAGTGGCGCAGATGCATTTGTCGGCTAGAAGTTATCACCGCATCATTAAATTAGCGCGGACGATTGCGGATTTATCGAATTCAGATGAGATACAAACTGTGCATATCGCGGAGGCGTTGCAGTATCGGGCGAAGGAGAGTTAGATTTGGTATCTGGAGTAGCGAATTGAATGTCGTAGTGAAATTCGCGCTCGTTCGTCGGTAAACCAGTCGAATTTCATCGCGAGATTCAATTCGACACTCCAAAGAATAATTTTTATGCAGTACAAAAAACATCGACCATTACATATTTATAGTCGGCGTTTTTTATTTTTAACAGGGAGAACTTTAAATAGAATTGAATATTTTAAGTCAGATGAGTCAAAAATATTGTTTGTTAAAGTATTGAAAGAATGTTTGGACAGGTTCCAAATTAAAGTTTATGCTTGGGTACTTTTGAATAATCATTATCATTTGTTAGTTGCATTACCTGAGGACATTCAGTCGAAATTCGCTTCGCGTCATTTCGACACTCCAGATAAAACGTTACCAGCGGAAGAAAATTGGAGTAGCGAATTGAGCTCGCGCGAGATTCGCGCTGGTTTATCGGCCAACCAGTCGGATTTCACGCGAGTTCAATCCGACACTCCAGACACAACGTATAAATATTTTTTAACGGAGTTTGCCAGGAAATTACATAAAGATACAGCTCGCTGGTTAAATAATAAAGACAATACCCCTGCTCGCCAAGTTTGGTTTCAATATTGGGATTATTATTTAAGAAATGAAGCAGATTTTTGGAAACATTTTAATTATTTGGTGCAAAATCCTTTAAAGCATAAGTTGGTTAAAAGTTTGTCGGAATGTTTTAATTATCAATTTTCCACTAATCCACATTATTTGAAGTTGTGGGGTGAAGATGGTTTTTATGAGGGGTTTGAAAAATATCCAGTGAGGGATTGGACACCGCGGGAAGGTGAATTGGAGTAGCGAATTGAACGTCGCAGTGAAATTCGCGCCTGTTCGTCAGTTAACCAGTCGAATTTCATCGCGAGATTCAATTCGACACTCCAGTGAAACTTTAAATTATTATCCACACCTCACCTTGTTTTTTGCAGAGAGAGAGTAATATTTGTTTGGGGAGGACATTATTTTATTAATAATTCATTTTATGATGGACGAATCTGGGCGTGGTAGGACAGGGGTAGAGGTTGGAGAAAAAGGAGAATTAGAGAATTTAGTTGTTGAATTAAGGGCTTTGGCTGCGGATTTAAGATTGAAGCTAAGTTCCGCAGAGTCATTGTTGGCTAGAGCAGAAAAAAAATTGACTGGTGATGAGGGAATTAACGAGGCACTGGAAAATGGTACTGTTTTTGAGAGCGCTGCACCAGTTGTTGCAGAGGAAAGTATTGTTCCCGAACATGCTGACCCAATTGTTGCAGATGAGCCAGTAGCAGTTGAGCCAAAAGTTTTGTCGCAAGAGGAATTGGAAGCAATGTACCCGTATCGAAAAAAGGAAAGATTATTTCGTGAAGAAATGAGGAAAGGTCCACCATACAGGACGGAAGAAGATTTATTAGCATCTGGGCTTCAGTCAAAAGAAATGGTAGATGGTTTTTTATCTTGGATTAGTCCGGATAGAAAATGGATTATGTTTACACTTAATAGACGGTCAAAAAATAGAGATCTCGGGGTTCTTTCTGGTGCTCTATTTGTTAAACATCGTTGTACACAAGATGACTTATTGGCAGATTGTGTTGTAACTCCAGCATACGTATATAATCAGGACGGGGATTTCGACGGTTGCTTTGATAATCCATATACGAATCTAGCAAGAAATGAAAAAATAGAGCGCGGTACAATAACAAAAAAATAATAAAAAATTATAAAACCCGCTAGTAAAGCGGGTTTTTTAATTTTGGTGGTTAATCATCTAATCATTCAATCATTTATTCTTCCTTTTTCTCTTCATGCTCATCATGTCCGTGATCTCCATGGTCGTGGATTACCCCTTCAGCCAATTCTTCTCCCAACACCTTATGCTTCAGCCATTGCACAACTTTTTTATTTTGCAAAGTCATGGCAAGAGTATCGCGTACTTCTGGTTTATCCAAATTTTCCATGTACTCTTTGTTGTCTTTGTAAACTTCTTTCATGTGTTTTATTTCATGATCAATTTCTTCATCGTGCACATGAATATGGTTTTCAATAGCGATTTGGCGGGAAACTAGAGCAGCTTTGGCGCGTTTTTCGGCTTGGACTTTAAAGTCATTAAATAATTCATTTTCTTTTTTCTTTAAATCATTTAAATATTGTTCAATTGTTATACCATTTTTTTCTAAATCACGTTTTAATTCGTAGAAGATTTTTTGTTTTTCCGCATCAACTAAAACTTCAGGAATTTCTTCAAAAGTTGAATCTTTAATTATGGCTTCCAAAATTTCTATTTCTGTTTGTTGAGCAGCTTTTTGTTCTGCTTCCTGTGTTAAATTTGAGTTGATAATTTCTCTAAGTTTTAAAACACTTTCTTGTCCTAAAACTTTTGCTAAGTCATCGGAAATTTCTGGTAATTGTCTTTCGTAAACATCTTTAACCCTTACTTTAAAATCAACTTTTTTCCCAGCTAAATGTTTTTGATAGTGGGTAGGTGAAAAATCTAAAGAAAATTCTTTTTCATCATCTTTTCCTAAGCCAATTAGTTGGTCATTAAAGCCAGGAATATAATGTGGTTCGCTGAGATAAACTTGATAGTCTTTGGCTTGACCACCCTCAACTGGCACTTTGTCCAAAAACATGTCCATGTCGATAACGAGCTTGTCGTCTTTTTCTGCTTTTTTATCATTTTTAATAACTTCTTTGGCTTGCATTTTGCGAATAGTATCAAGTACTTCATCAACTTGTTTGTCTTCAACTGGTTTTAATTTTTTTTCTACCTTGATTTTGGAAATATCGGCTAAAGTAACTTTTGGTAAAAGTGCCACTGTGGCTTTGTAAATTACGTCGTTACCTGGGGCAACTTTTTCGATTTCAATTTTTGGCATGCCAATAGTGTCGAGTTTTTCGGCTTTTACAGCTACATAAAAAGTTTCCTGGACTATTGGTTCTAGGGCTTCATTTAAAATTGTCATTTCTCCAACTTCTTTTTTTAAAACGTCTAAAGGCACCTTGCCTGGGCGAAAACCTTTAACAGAAGCTCGCAGTGAAAGACGCTGAGCTGCGGCTTGAAGTTGTTTTTCACATTCGGCTGGGGTGACAGTGATGGTCAATTCGACGGTTGATTGAGGGAGGTGTTTTATTGAGTGGGACATATTAGTTATAAAGTTATTGAGTTATAAAGTTATAAAGTTACCACCGCCATGAGACGGGATAAAGTTTGCTTATTATGAATGTTTTTGAGGGTTTTGTCAAGGCTCACTAATTTTGATACTAATCAACACAAAAGTGCCAAATATTCTCGTTTTTAAGAGAAAAATGTGATATACTATTAGTGAAATTTTAAATTTTAAATTTTTAAACAATGAATCAATTTTTAATTTTAAATATATATCGCTCAATAATTTAAAATTAATTTATTTAAAATTGTTTGAAAATTAAAAATTGTAAATTAAAAATTGGACTTGTGTTAAACATTGTTAGATTTAGAAAAAACCTAAAGAATGTACGTGGTTTTTCCCTCCTCGAAGTCATGATCGGTGTGGCTGTTTTTGCGATTGTGGTTGTGGGGATTTATTCTAGTTTACAATTGGTTTATAAAATTGTTTATTCTTCACGCCTAAAGATTTTGGAAGCAGGGATTTTGAATGAGCAGGTAGAGATTATTCGTAATTTACCTTATGAGAGTATTGGCATTGTAAGTGGCAGTCCGGCAGGCTTGTTGCAAAGAATTGTTACAACTTCTCGAAGTGGAATTGATTTTACGATAACCAGGACTATTAGAAATATTGATGATATATTTGATGGTACAGTAGCTGGCACACCGCAAGACTTGTCGGCAGCGGACTATAAACTAGCAGAGGTGGAGATTGTTTGTACTAGTTGCGGACAAAATACACCTAACCGGGTTTCTACTTATGTTTCACCAAAAAATTTGGAGGGTAATCTTAATCATGGAGCTTTATTTATTGAAGTTTTTGATGCTAACGCGGTGCCAGTTCAAGGAGCCACGGTGCACGTGTTATCTACTTCTACCAACCCCACATTAGACCTAACTGACACTACAGATAATGAGGGAATGCTTAGAATTGTGGATATGGCAACTGGTACGAGTGCTTACAGTATTTCGGTAACGAAGAGTGGATATACCACCGATCAAACAAACAGTGCAACTGTTAGTAACCCTAACCCAATTAAACAGCCAGCCTCTGTGGCAGCACAGGATGTAACGCAAATTAGTTTTTCTATAGATCAGATATCTTCATTAGCTCTTTCTACAATAAATAGTACTTGCTCGCCAGTAGGGAGTGTGCCTGTTAGTATTTTAGGAACAAAGATAATTGGTACAGAGCCAGACGTATTTAAAGTTAATCAGAACATTACTACCAATGGAAGTGGAATTTATAACTTTGCCAACTTAGAATGGGACGCCTACAGTTTAAGGCCAACTAGTTATGATCTTATTGGTTCTATTCCAGCATTGCCAATAAATTTGTCACCAGGTGCCAATCAACCGGTACAGTTAATTTTAGGACCGGCGACAGCTAATTCTTTATTAGTAAATGTGGTGGATATTGCCACTAATCAACCTTTAACAAGTTCTAGCGTGGAAGTGGTGGCCAGTGGCTATGATGTTTTGTTGAGTACTAGTGTTGGTTATGTTAGACAAACAGATTGGAGCGGTGGAAAGAATCAAGCTATTATGCCTAATCCGGCAAATAATAGATACTGGACCGATAATAATCAAATTAATGTAACAGGTGCGAATGCTGGGAATGTAAAATTAAAATTAAACGGAACAAGATATTATTCTTCAGGAAATTTAGAATCATCTACATTCGATTTAGGTACAGTGTCCAATTTGGTAAATTTAATTTGGACGCCTTTGGGGCAAATTAGTCAGGTTGGGGCTCAGTCGGTTAGATTTCAAATTGCCACCAGTAATTCTTCTACTCCTGCGAGCTGGAATTATGTGGGTTATGATGGCACAGCCTCGACTTATTTTAATGAAAATAATTTTTCTTTAAGCAATATTAATCCGGGTCGGTATTTCCGCTATAAGATGTATTTAAGTACACCCAACACCCGTTATACACCAACGGTTTCTGATTTATCAATAACTTATACGAATAATTGTACTCCTCCGGGACAAGCGTATTTTGGTAGTTTAGTTAATCAGGATTATACAGTAACTGTAACTAAACCAGGTTATCAGGATTCAATCCAGACAGTAACTGTTTCGGGGGATATGATTTTAGGGGTGAAGATGGCGGCGAATTGAGTGTTAGTTATAAAGTTATAAAGTTATAAAGTTATAAAGTTATAAAGTTATAAAGTTATAAAGTGTGAGTTGGTATAATGTATGTTACATCAGCATAAACAATATAATAATACAAGCTTGAATAGAGGTTTTACTCTGCTCGAGCTTTTGGTCGCCATGGGGATTTTTACTTTGCTAATTGGTTCGGTAGTGGTTATTTTGTCTGACACTTTTAAAAACAATACAATTATTTCAAAACAGTTGGAACGACAGACCGATGGTAGAAAAGTTTTAGAGCAAGTAGTAGATGATGTACGTCGCGCCGAACAGTCTTCAATCGGTTCTTATTCCGTGGAATATGCAGGAAATAATGAATTGCGGTTTTATGCAAATCTTGATTCCGACGGCTATATTGAAAAAGTTAGGTATTTTATTGATGGTTTGGAATTTAAAAAAGGAATAATTAAACCAAGTGGTAATCCATTAATGTATGTAACTTCTACCGAGAGAATAGTGACTTTGGCAAGGAATGTAACAAATTTAGCCAGAAGTATTTATGTTTTTTCATATTATGATCAAAATTATACTGGTTCAGAAACAGCTATGACCCAGCCTGTGACTGCTAGTAACGTGCGAATGATAAAAATTTTTTTAGAGATGGAAGATAACCCCGACAAAACGCCGATAGCGCTTAGTGTACAGAGTATGGCGGAGATTAGGAATTTGAAAGGGAACTGAAGTGCAGTATGTAACACGGGCGAACACTCACCCCTTTCCCCTCCCTACAATAGGGAGGGGTAACTAGTTCCCTTCTCTATTGTAGAGAAGGGTAAGGGATGAGTGACCACTGGCATTGTAAACAAAACTATGTTTATCAAGATAAAAGAAACAATCAAAAAAATACTTTCTTTAAATCAACAACGGGGCTCTATTTTAATGCTCTCTCTTGTTTTTGGTGCAGTGGCTTCTTTGGTAATTATTTTTGGGTTGGCTAGTTATGCAGTGTTTGAAAATAAAGCTTCAATAAGAGGTCAAAATAGGGAAATGGCTTTTCATATGGCAGAGGCTGGCGTAAATTATTACCGTTGGCATTTGGCTCATAATCAAACAGATTTTCAGGATGGCACGGAACTGTCAGGGCCGTATTTACATGAATACAAAGACAAAGATGGAAATATTATTGGTTATTATTCTTTAAGTATTAAGGCCCCTCTTACTGGTAGTACGGTCGTGGTTGTCAGTTCTACTGGCTGGGTAGCTTGGCAACCAGAGACCAAAAGGACAGTGCAAGTGACTTTAGGAATTTCTTCTTTAACCAATTACACTTTTCTTTCTAATGCTAACATGTCGTTTAGTAATACTTCGGTAACTTATGGTCCGATTCATTCTAATGGCGGAATTAGGTTTGATGGGGTTAGTGATTCGTGGGTACAGAGCGCTAAAAATAAGTATATGTATTATAATGCTAGTAGTGGCAATTATGAGGAGCATAAAGGAGTATGGGGCGGGGGCAGTCCTAAGTCCTTTTGGAGATATCCAGTTCCGGAAATTGATTTTTATGCGGTAACTGCTGATTTATCAGAAGTTAGAAATGATGCGGATGATGGGGGAATTCATTTAACTTCTTCAGGTGTTGAAGGTTATCATTTGGTTTTTAATCAAGATAATTTTAATTTATATCAAGTAGACACTCGTGATTGTTACAATGGTTATGGACGATGGCGAAACGGTTGGTCGGGTAGATATTGGGATGGTGATATTTACTGCTATGATATTAAAACAGAAACTTTTTTACAGAATTATTCAATTCCTGCCAATGGTGCTATTTTTGTAGAAGATGATGTGTGGGTTGAAGGCGTGGTAAATGGCAGGGTTAGTTTGGGGGTTGGTATGTTTCCTGTACAAGAGCCGTATCATAAAATTTATCTAAACAATAATTTAACTTACAATGCCAAAGCCAGTGATGATGTTATTGGTTTGTTGGCTCAGGGTGATATTGTGGCGCCTCATGATACACCAAACAATTTTGAAATTAATGCTGCGATGCTTTCTCAGTTTGGTAAAATATATCGCCCTTATTATGATAGCGACATCAAAAATAGTTTAAGTATTTTTGGATCGCAAATTTCCTATTTGGGCAGTGGTTGGAAATACTCTCATAGCTTGAATGGCAGTTTACTTTCTGGGTATGACCATACTACTTATTCTTATGATAGTAATTTGCGTTATTACCCCCCACCAAATTTTCCCATTGGGGCAACGTATGATTTGATTAAGTGGGAAGAGGTGAAGTGAGTGGCGAAACCGCGAAACCCCTACCTTTCCTCCCCTTGGCAGGGGGAGGGACGTGTCTAGCAAGTAAAATAATTTTCTGTTATAATGTAATCGTATGCAAAAATCACAAAAAGTTCGCAAAGGAGTAATCACCGTGGCTGGTTTGGGCACGCGTTTTTTGCCTGCTACCAAAGCCATGCCTAAGGAAATGTTGCCGGTTTTAGACAAGCCAGTGGTGCAATATATTGTCGAAGAAATGGCTAATAGTGGGATTCAAGAAATTATTTTTGTGACGAGTGCACAAAAGAATGCTATTGAAAATCATTTCGGACGCGATAAAAATTTGGAAGAATATTTAAAAAAGAAAGGCAAGTATGAACAAATTGCGCCATTAGTTGAATTATCCAAGAAGGTAAGATTTTTTTATACTAGACAAGATGAACCAAAAGGAAATGGTGACGCCCTGTTGTGTGCCCGGGAATTTTTAGATGATGAACCTTTTGCTTTTTCCGATGGGGATTCGATTATTGACTCTAAAGTACCTGTGGTTAAGCAATTGATTAGTGTTTTTGAAAAAGTGCAAGCGCCAATTATTGGGGTGCAGAAGATTGAGGATAAACAAGAAATGACGAAGTATGGGAATGTTTATGGCGAAAGATCAAAAGATCAGAAGATCAGAAGATCAACAATTGGTGATAGATT
>Ga0172379_10008017_pt1 | contig 13473 bp, 15 predicted proteins | sample GrowelOW334metaG_FD_119756 | JGI IMG/M metagenome (GOLD analysis project Ga0172379, IMG submission 119756) | Groundwater microbial communities from an aquifer near a municipal landfill in Southern Ontario, Canada - Groundwater well OW334 metaG | ecosystem: Environmental > Aquatic > Deep... | reverse complement strand
GAAAAATTCCGGCGGGTCCAACGCGGTTTGGACCAATTCTATTCTGCGCCCAAGCGGCAATTTTTCTTTCAAAATAAACTAAGTAAGAAACCGTTAACAGCATGATGACTGCAATAACAATAATCTTAATTAACGAAATAATAATCAGTTCTAAAATTCCCATAAAAAAGTCTTCCTTTAAATTGTTCCCGAAAGTTTTCGGGATCGTTCCGAAACTAATTTTTGGATGGTTTCTGTTTTTAACTGAACTCCGTTTTCACCGATGACATCATAATCCAAACCGGTGAACAAAGGATTTGTATGAGCAATCTCATTAAAGATTTCTTCAGCCATAGTAAATTTATATTTTGTACCGAAAGCATTTGCTAAGCCGGAAATAATTTTCCATGTCGGGCGAGCGTCATTCTTTTTAGCTTTGCCCCAACTGTCAAAGTCGGTTCCAAATTTATCCCAGCGGCTTAACGACATTCCATCGAGACTTCTTTCCATCTCAATGGTTGTAACCGCGGGACGAATGCGCTGAATTCTTCCTTGGAAATTTATCCATGTGCCATTCTTTTCGGCATATGTTGAAGCAGGGAAAACAACATTCGCAAATGAAGTTGCCGCATCAAAATTTGTTGAGAAGGTTACAAGAAAATCTAATTTTGATAAGGCATGTTCAAAGGAAGGATTCCAGCTAATCAAATCTTCTTCAATTAACACAAGCGCTTTAATTCTTCCCGACTCAATGTGTGAAATTATTCCATCGAATCTTAAACCTCCGCCGGAGACGGACTTACCCGGTTCAACACCCATCAACTCAACGCCTTTTACGTTTGCTGTTTTATCTTCTCGAATTAAAATTTCGTCGCCGCTTCCAGCAACTACTTTTGGAACAAAATCAAAATTTTTCACATTTAAAGTTGATCGGACAAATTTTGAAACAAGATAAGCATCTTCAACGGTAACTGATGAGGAAGATAAAACTGCGATTTCATCTTTCGCAAAACTTTTTAGTTCTGATAACGTATTTGCATAAGCTTCATCCCAGCCAACTTTTATCAACTCGCCGTCTTTTCTAATATGCGGACCACTCACTCTATCGTTTGCATTTATGTGTTTAAAAGTATTTAATCTTCCGTTGTCGCACATCCAAAAACTATTTACCTCGTCATTTTGGCGTGGAGTTAAACGAAGCACTTCGTTGTTGCGCGTCCATAAATCAATATTACAACCGCGCGCACAGCCGGAGCAAATTGTTTTCGTGGGAGCCATTTCCCACACGCGGGATTTAAAACGAAAATCTCTATTCGTCAACGCGCCAACAGGACAAATATCAGTAACGTTCATTGAGTAAGGATTTTCTAATTTCTTTCCGGGGAAGGTTGTAATGGTTACGCGGTCGCCCCGTTTGATGAAGGTCAATTCTTTCTTACCTGCGATCTCATCGCAGAAGCGGATGCAGCGTGAACACGAAATACAACGCTCGCCGTCGAACATTACATTCGGTCCAAGCTCAACGCGTTTTTCTTTATGATTTTTTTCTTCGGTAAATCTGCTTTCGCCAACACTGTGCTGATAAGCGTAATCTTGAAGTTTGCACTCGCCGGCTTCATCGCAGATCGGGCAGTCAAGCGGATGATTGATTAAGAAAAATTCCATAACCGCATTGCGCGCTGCAATAACTTTTTCCGATTGAGTTTGTACAACCATTCCTTCCGTTGCAGTCGTTGAGCAAGAAATAACTAACTTCGGCATTTTTTCAATTTCAACTAAACAGAGACGGCAATTTCCGGAAACCGAAAGTGACGGATGCCAGCAAAAATGAGGAATGTCTATTCCATTTTCTTGCGCGGCTTGGATAACTGTTTGACCGGGTTTGAATTCAACTTCTTTTCCGTCAATAATAATTTTAGGCATAAGGCAATCCTTTTTTCCTTGTTAAGCGGCTGCTTTCTGAATCTTTTTCTTGGAACGAATTTCAATTTTCGAGAAATCTTCTTCGTTCAACATTTTCTTTGCTAATTGATGAATCTCATCCGGAGTAACTTTTTCAACATCGCGAATAATTTCTTCCACCGGAATAATTCTGTTAAAATATAAAAGTGAATTTGCTATACGGATCATTCTGTTCGTAGTATTTTCTAAACTGAGCAGCATGCTTCCTTTTAAATATTCTTTTACACGCTTAAATTCTTTTTCAGAAACTTTTGTCGTTTGCAGTTTCTTAAATTCCTTCGATAAAATTGAAAGAACTTTTTCCGACTGTTTCTCTCCCGTTGAAAAATATACTCCAAACGAAGAAATATCTAAATACGAATTGATGAACGTATTTATTTGATACGTGATTCCAAGTTTTTCGCGTATCGCCTGGAACAACCGGGAACTGCTTCCTTCGCCAAGAATATTTGCTAATAGGTTTAACGGAATTCTTTCTTTCTCTTTATAGCCGTAGGCTTTTCTTCCAAAAATAATATGCACTTGTTGAAAATCTTTTTCGAGCATACTGTGCTTCACAATATTTTCAACTGTCGAAGTTCTTTCACTCTTTGCCGATTGATATTCCTTCAACAAATACTTTTGCGCTAATTGAAGAACTTCGTTATGCTTAATAGCGCCCGAACAAACAATCGTTAACGAATTGAAATACTTTTTCTTATAATAATTTTTTATCGAAGCCGAATTAAACGAAAGCACATTTTTTTCGTTCCCGATTATCGGAAGACTTAAACCATTCTTTTCAAAAAGATGTTTTTCAAATTCGTCGAAAACCAATTCTTCCGGATTATCATTGATATCTCTGAGTTCATCCAAAATAACGCCGGCTTCTTTAACAATATGTTCTTGTTTGAACATCGGGTTTTGCACCATATCCGAAAGAACATCAAAAGTTTTTTCAAAATGCTGCGCTAATCCTCTTCCGTAAAAACAAGTATGTTCTTTGGAAGTAAATGCATTTAAATATCCGCCGTACGATTCAATTTCTTCCGAAATTTTCTTAGAACTTCTTTTTTTCGTTCCTTTAAAAACCATGTGCTCAATAAAATGGGCGATGCCGTTGTTCTCCGGACTTTCATCGCGTGAGCCGATATTGAACCAAAATCCTAACGAGAATGATTTTACGTAAGGAATAAATTCCGACACCACCGTAATACCATTATCCAGATGCGAAACCGTATTATTTTTCAAAAAATTTTGTACCGAAGGTTGATTTTTAGCTTTGCAAATATATTGAAATGCTGTAAGTGAAACAAGGAAGGAGCAGATGGAATAAGCTTTCCTAAACGAAATTTTGATGGTGCAACTTAATGACCCGCGTTACGCAACAATGTAGGGCGAAACTCTGTTTCGCCCGAGAAGTAAATAAATTAAAACAAACGCATGGGCGATTCAGAGAATCGCCCTACGGTTTCCGTTATTTTGCCTGATGTGATTTAGGAAAGAATACGTAAAAAATACGACATAAGTATGTTGCTCTTGAAAGAATAATTCTCTTAATTTGAGCTGGTTATCATTAAGTTTAAGGAGAATGATAATCAATGAGGTGCAATATTTTTAACAAATTAGAGGACAACTTAAATGAAAAAAACATTTTTATTATTTTTAACTGCTTTTTTTGCAGTTACATTTTTCTTCGTCGGATGTAAAAAATCCAGTACTACAGAGCCGCCACCAACTACAACAACCCCCAAAACCGATCAACCGATTCCAACATTTAGCGGAACTGTTGACGGAGTAGTTGCAGCGATTCAATTTTCTTATACCGTCCCGAATGTTCCTGAACCTTATAATACGGTAGATATGGATATGGGATTTGCTAATTTTGGATCCGGAACTGATGCCGGAACAGTCACTGTAAACGGAAAGGCAATTGCAAAATCCACCCAGGGTTCTTCAGTTTATTATAATTCTTTTGCCTCAACCGATCCGACCAATCCCCCTTCTTCGTTAAATTTAAATTGGAACGGATCAGTGCATGCTTGGAGTGTTACCGGCGCGGGAAACACTCCGGCTTTTACTATTGATGTTACAAGCCCTTCCGCTTTTTCTGTTACTTATCCGACAGCATCAACAGTTGCATCAAAAAGCAGTCCTCTGAATATCACATGGACGGGCGCAAACTCTGGAGCAACTGATTCCATGATGGTTGTGTTGGTTGCAGGAAGTTCTACAGTTACAGCAACAACTACCAACAAAACAGGAGGTTATTCTATTTCCGCAAGTCAACTTAGTGCATTTTCCGGAGATGTAGTTTTGGAAATTGTAAAATATAAATTTGCGCTGAAGACGGTAAGCAGTAAGAATTTTGTGGGCGTCTCAGAAATTGTTAAAATGATAAATTTTAAAGTTCAATAATCCGGTTAGGTAAAATAGAACAAAGGCGTTTGGTAGAAATACCAAGCGCCTTTTTTATTTTGAATGAGAACACTCTCACATCTTTTGCCCTGAAAGGGCGGAATAGCTATTACCAGCAAGCAATAAATATTTTTTAAGAACCCTTTTTTTCAAAAAATCCTATCTTTATTCATCATCTAAAGTGACAAATTATTTTGTATTAATCTGCATTACCCAATAACAATTCTTTCTTCATCAGTTCAAGTAGTTGAGGTAATAATTTTTCCAAATCTTTTTTTAAAATGTTTGCTTCGTTTGAAAAATCCATTCTATCAGTAGAACCATATGGTAATTCATCCATTATTTCATATTTAACCTGTAGTTTGATAAGTTTTTCAGTACTCTCTTTTGCTAGCTCATCTACTTCGTTGGTTAAATAAAATTTTGATAACCAATAATAATCTCGAACTTTAAAAACAGATTTTTCCGAATCTCTTAATTCTTTTAAACGTAACATCTTTCTTATTTCTTTTATTGCACTTTCTCTTGAGCTATCTAACAATAAAATTATTTCATCAATTTTCCCTTTGGTAAAATTGTTTCTCGTCAAAAGTTCAATAAAGTCAGACTGATTGAATTCTTTAAATGTTGGTGATGAGCCTAATCCAAACAAAGAATTGACTTTTGATTCAGCTATTAATAACAGTTCATAAAACTTGCAATACTTTTTATGCTTTCTCTGAATATAAAGAGTATAATTCTCGATTTTTCTTTGGTAATCAAATCTTACTTCTTCAGTTGCTAACTTCAACTTTTGCTTAAATATTTCTATCTCTTCTTTGAATACTTTATCAATTATGCCGCCAAAATACTTTTTAAAAACAAAAAAAAGTATTATCGGGACACATGTTGATCCAAGAGGAATAAGGATGTAATCATACCATGACATAATTGCCGCCTTCTAAGTATTTGTTGTTATATAAAGGGATGGTCATAAAACCACTACTTGATTAAGTATAAAACACAAACGCCAAAAATTTTGATAATGTTTTTTAGTGCAACCTACTTCAGTAAATATTGTGCATACTTTGAAAATATCACTCTATTATCAGGAAATATTTGAACAAGTTCAGTAAAACCAGAATTTAGAACAAATATTTTTTCATACGTTGATTTAGAAAAATCTACCAACCCTCTTTTTTCAATTTCCTCTTTAATTCCAAATATTATGTTAATCCAAAACCCAATATCACTAATATGAAAAACATTAATATTATGATAAATAACTAACCAGCTATCTTTACCATAAAATTTTAAGAATTTATCGTTAAGGTTTTTAATAAAACTATACCATATTCGAATTTGACACCTTTTCGAAGCCTCTGAATATTTGCTTCTATCAAATGAGACTTCATCTTCTTTGCCTCTTTTCCTTCCCCAATGCATATTCTCAACAATTTCAATTTGTTTATAAAATTTTTTATCTGAAACGTAGGTGTGAAAATCTGGTTCTGGCGGTTTAAATTTTATAAAGTATTCAGGAAAAACTTGACTACCCATTTTCATCAATTCAACGAATGATCCCAAAATATAAACATCTCTATCATCTTTATACCCATGGGAAATAAGGAAATTTTTTTCGTTTTTCATTGAAATATTTTTAACTCTGTCAAATTCACTATCAATCTTTAACATGTATCATAACTCTCTGGATATAAAGTATGATTGACAAACTGTTTTAGGAGAAATATTTTTTGAAAAAGATAAAAGGAGTGAAAGCAAACCCTCGGCTGCTGATTTTTTTCTATATAAATCTAAAGAAGAAATAAAGTCGCCTCATCATACAATAATTATTGTGGGTAAACCTAAACTAATTTTTTCTTTTAACAAAGCAAAAAAAGTTATTCTTAATTTTCCCTTTGCGTTCGTTGCGTCTTCTTTGTGAACGTGGCGAGAAACTAGTTCCCTTTTTTCTCGCCAAGTACGCCACGAACCGCAACGTTCGCTACAAATTCTTTCCCCTTCTGGTAATAAACTTCTAAAACCTGTCCCGTGAACTCTGCTTTTCTATTTCGAGAGATCAAATATCGTTACTCCCCGTCTGAGCTGAGCAGGCTTGTTCCCAAATCTTAACAATAAAAACAAGAATTTAATCGAGGATGCTATTCTGCTTCCGTAGCCTTTTAGCGTTCATTTCGCTTTCATTTTTGCCATTTGTTTCGTTTTTGCCCGTTTTTCTCACTTTTCCTTCGGGGAAAAGCATATAACATTAAGGATTTATATTTTTTGCCAATGGGATTTTCTTTTTCCCTTTCCCGGTTCGTTTTTATAAGCGCCTTTGTAGGGTTAAGTCGCTTGCTAAAAAATGTATTATTCTCTATGTTGCGTATGCAAAAACAAGGTTTAAAATGAATACAAGTTATCAAGCAATAATAAGTGACGGGAAAATCCATTGGATTGATTTTCCGGCTGATACTCTTTTATCTAAAAAAGAGTTGAAAGTAAAAGTGGAAATAGTTGAAGATTCGACAAAAAGAAAAAAATTGATGATAAAAGCGCTTGAAGACCTTGCTGCAATTGGTGGAATTTCTTCAATTGTTGATCCTATAGCCTGGCAAAAAGATCAGAGAAAAGATAGAGAAATTATCCGGTAATAATATGGAGGTTTTGCTCGACAGTAATATTATAATCTACTCTTCTTATCCTTCCAATAAACATCTTATTAATTTTCTTCAAGAGCATTCTGTTTCCGTATCAGCAATTAGTTTTGTTGAAGTGTTGGGGTATCATCTTTTAAAGAAGGAAGAAAAACACTTTTTAGAAACCTTTTTCAATAACTCCAACATTATTCCTCTTGATTCCTCAATACTTATGCAAGCAGTAAAACTTAAACAACAAAAGAAAATATCTTTGGGTGATTCATTGGTAGCTGCAACTGCACTTGAAAGGGATCTGACTTTAGTTACTCACAACACCATCGATTTTTCGTGGATTAAGAATCTTTCTGTATTAGATCCATTCAAATAGACTTTGTTGTCGTCAATTAAAAACATCAAGCATTCAAAAACTTCTTATAAAACGTTCCGATATTATTATACGCTTTCGTTAAAATTTCTTCATTCGGAAGGAAAACGACTCTAAAGTGCTGCGTTCCGGGAAGTTGTCCAAACCCGCTTCCGTGAACAACAACTACTCCGGTTTCTTTTAACAAACCTTTCACAAAATCGAAGTCGGGTTTATTCGTATGCAATCTTGGGAAAGCATAAAATGCGCCTTCCGGCTTTACACATGAGATTCCCGGGATTGCATTCAGCATTTCAAAAGTTAGGTCTCTTCGTTTGGCAAGTTTAGCCATCGCTATAGTTAAATGAGATTGATCTTGTTCCAACGCAGCAACTAATCCATACTGTTCCGGATGATTTGCGGAAAGTCTTGCACGAAGAATTTTATTTATTGCTTCGATATATTCGCGTAGGTTTTCATCTTTTCCGCTGATAATTCCCCAGCCGATACGAAATCCTGGAACCATGTAATTTTTTGAAAGTCCACCGAAGGTAATGCACGAAACTTCTTTATTTAGCGAACCGATTGAAACATGTTTCTTCCCATCGAACAAAAGTTTATCATAAATCTCATCCGCAAAAATTACGAGGTTGTGTTCCAGTGCGAGCGCAACAATTTCCTCTAATATTTCTGTTGAATAAAGTGAGCCGGTAGGATTATTCGGATTGATAAGCACGATCGCTTTTGTTTTATCGTTAATCTTCTTTTTAATGTCGTTAATATCCGGCTGCCAATTATTTTCTTCATCGAGATAATAAGGATTTTCATAAGCTTGCAGTTTGCTTTGTATTGCCGTGTACAATGGATACCCGGGTGTTGGTGTTAAAACATTTTCACCTTCATTTACAAGCGCGGTTAAACAAATATCAATTGCTTCACTTGCGCCGGTAGTTACAAAAATGTCGAGAATGTTTTCAATCCCTTTTTTGTTTCCTTCTTTTCTTATCGCTTCAACGGCTTCTTTAATCCCGGAAGAAGGGGAATATCCGTTTTTGTTTCTTAGCATCGCTTGATACGTTGCTTCAACAAGATGTTTCGGCGGTTCAAAATCAAAAAGATTTGGATCTCCGATATTTAAGTAGAGCATTTCCTTACCGGTTTTTGCAACTTCATTTGCAAGCACAACAATATCTCTTACGGCATACGTTATATTTTCTGTCCGTTTGGCAGGGATTATTTTTGATAACATTAAAATACTTTCTCTGATTATAATTTAATTAGGCTGCAAAATTAAGAACTTCAACTTGAGAATTCTTTTTTATGCTTTGTTCAGCTTCTTGTAAAACCCTAGCGGAAATTTCTTCGCTGAGATAACTCTCACCACAATTTTCACAAATCTCTGCAGGAATATTTTTTACAACGATAATAACTTCTTCCCTTTGAAACGATAGGGAGGTTAAACCGTTTTTTGTTTCGCCATTTTTACAAATTACACATTTCATAATTTTCTCTTCGTTTTATAATCGTTCATCCAAATAGCCAAAGAAGGTTCGTAAAGTGTTACAAAAATACAAAATTGTTTTTCACTATCCACTGCAAGAACCGCATGAATCGGACGATCATCAATTATTTTGAATAACAGAAAACTTGGGAAAGGATTATCATCTGGATATTCACTAATTATTTCGCCATCGCTTGCGACTGAAATTGCTTCGGTTGTAGAGATTTTTCTTGAAAACATTTGTCTTAATGCATGTGAACTGAATTTATATTCTTTGCAGACCGGATTCATCTAACTTGCATTTGATTTTATAATACTAAACAACAACACACCCGTTGCCACCGAAACATTCAACGATTGCACTTTCCCCTTCATTGGAATTTTTACAAGAAAGTCGCACTGATCGGCAACAAGTTTTCGCATTCCTTTTTCTTCATTCCCGACAATTAACGCTGATGGGAAATTGTAATCGATCTCGTCATAAAATTTGGAGTTGTTCAACGTTGAGCCGATGATCCAAAATCCGTTTTCTTTCAACTCTTGTATTGCTTGAACAACATTTCCAACCAAACAAACTTTCAAATGATTAACCGCTCCGGCAGAAGTTTTCATCACGGTTTCGTTTATTGGAGCGGAATTGAATTTGGTTAAAATGATGCCGTCAACACCGGCGCATTCCCCAGTGCGTAAAATCGCGCCAAGATTGTGGGTATCTTGAATCGAATCAATTATGAGTAACAAAGGAAATTTGTTCGTCGGATTTTTTTTCGCCAGATCAATAATTTCTTTTATACCGAAATAGGAAACTTCCGCTCCTACGGCAACAACGCCTTGCGCGTTCACATCTTTTACCAGCGATTGATATTTTTCCAACTTTATCTGCGAACATTTTATATCCCGCTTTGTACAAGCAACGCGTATTGCATCAATGATCGGTCCTTGCTGACCAAATAGGATAAAAACACTCTCAAGTTTTTCATCGGAGTTAATTGCGTCAAGAACAGGTTTACGCCCAACAATCAATTTCATTTTGTTTTATGTTTTGGTGAAGGCTGCTTTATGGGCGCCGGTTCAAATTTAAACCGTTCGGGGAATTTGTTAATGAAGAAAATCCCAATTATTCCTAAAAGAATTAATGCAATTGAAATTAACTGCGCTTCTGATAAACCGAAAAGAATTAACGGATTAAGTCTGATGAATTCTACGAAAAATCTGGCAAAGCCGGAAAAGATGAGATAGATCATAAATAAAATGCCGATAGGATATTCTTTTTTCCTAAGCCGCCAGAGAATGTAAAAGATGATTACTCCCACAATGAATTCATATATCGGGGTTGGATGAAGCGGTGTATTATTTGGAACAATTCCGTTTGGAAAACTTTTAGCAATGTCACTTCCTTGAAACATCAACGAGGGTTTTACAATTCCGTTTTCGTAGTTCACACCCCAGGGTAAAGAAGTTGGAATTCCATAATCACCATCACCCGCTAAATGACATCCTATTCTGCCGATTCCATATGCAAGTGCAAGCGAAGGAGAAGCCGCATCTGCAATGTAAAGGAAAGGTATTTTTTGTCGCCTTAGATAAATCGCTATCGCAATTATCGAAAGGATCAATCCGCCGTAGAAAGTTAATCCGCCTGCAGAAAAAATCTGCCCGAATGGATCAGCAAGAAAATCGTTCCAATTTTCAAGTAAGCTAAAAAGTTTACTTCCCGCTATTCCAAAAATAATTGCCAGCAGTGTTACTTGCGATGCAATGTTTGCGTCGAGTCCTTTTCTTTCAACTTCTTTCGTTAAAATATAACTCGATACAATGAAAGAAACGGCAAGCATAAAACCGTAACTGTAAACTGTGAGTGGTCCAAGTTTTAATAATTCAGGATACATAAAATTCTTTATTTAAATGAAAAGGATTCGGTTGCAATGTCAAACCGCGTAAATATCCGGTTATTTTTTTTCTTCGGTAAGCTGATCTCGCTTAATTTGATTTCTTTTTTATAAATGTTAAAATCAAACATAGCGCTGTTAATACTTCCGTCTTGTTTGATAACATTGACAGTATATTTTCCGAAAAGATTTTCAAACAAAAGCTCGGTTGTTGCGGGATTAGGTGACACATAGTATGATTGACGTGTATTTAAGCCAAGGATGCTGATATCAATTGAATTTTTCCCTTTTTGCACATCAGCAGAAATTTCATAAGATAGACTTGTAAAAAGTTTCACCGTTGATAAAGAAATAACAGAGAATTGTTTTTTCAATGCCGGATCATATTTGAAAAATACGTTTACAATATACTCTACCAAACTTTCTTTTTTTTGCGGACTTGACTGTTTAATCCGTGCAAGAGTTTTTTTTCTCGGTTTAGAAACTTTAGGCATTTCTTCAAGTTTATGTAAAGGCATTTATGCACCTAACGATAATAAAATTTCTTTACCCGCCTCTTCAAGCGGTATTACTTGCTGTGAACTTGTATCCATATTTTTTATAACGATTTTATTTTCTGCGAATTCATCGCCACCAAATAAAACAACAACTTTGGTTTGTAATTTATTTGCTTCACGCATTTGCGCTTTAACGCTGCGGGAAAGATAATCAATTTCAACTTTAAAATTATTTTTTCTTAAAGCTGTAGCAAACAAATAATACTCATTCAATAATTCTTTATTTAGAAGAACCACATACACATCGAGAACAGAATTTCCCGGCAGTTCTGTTTTTTCATTCTGCAAAGCAAGAATAATTCTTTCGATCCCTGCAGCAAAACCAACTCCGTAATTTGGCGTTCCGCCGAGTAATTCAATTAATCCATCGTATCTCCCGCCGCCGCAAAGAGCGCTCTGTGAACCAACTTTTCCGCTCACGATCTCAAAGGTAGTTTTTGAATAATAATCTAATCCTCTAACTAATGAAGAATCAACAATAAAGGGAATTTGTTCCGCTTGCAAAATATTTTGAACGATTTGAAATTCTTGTTTACTTTCATCATCCAAATGATCAATGAGTTTCGGTGCGTCTTTCATAATCTGAATATCGTTTTCAGATTTACTGTCGAAAATCCTAAGAACATTTTTTTCAAATCTTTTTCTGCTGTCCTCAGATAGTTCATGCAAGTGAGGTTCTAAATATTCTTTTAGAATTTCTATGTAAGCTTTTCTTGAGGAAGTAATTCCGAGAGAATTTATTTTTACGGTGATATCTTTTAAACCGAGTGACTTTAAAATAGTATAAGCAAGTATTATAATTTCTGCATCAAGTAGCGGAGAGGCGCTGCCCAATACTTCAGCACCAAATTGATGGAACTGGCGAAGTCTTCCCGCTTGAGGTCTCTCCTGACGAAACATTGAAGCTATATAAAATAATTTGTTTAGAGAAGACTGGTTGGCTAAGGAATGTTCTATAAATGCACGCACTACAGAGGCTGTCATTTCGGGGCGAAGAGTTACACTTGTTTCTCCACGATCAAAAAAAGTGTACATCTCTTTACTTACAATATCTGTCTCTTCGCCGATGCTTCGCGAGAACAATCCTGTTTCTTCAAATATCGGTGTGCGAATTTCTTTGTAATTAAATGAGGTGAAAATTTTCTTTACAATATCTTCAACGTAATTCCATTTTTCAATATCTTTAGGTAAGACATCCTTAGTGCCATAAATTGCTTTTAACATTAAAACTATCCTACCGTTTATAAATCAAAATAAGTTTCTTCTTCTTCTTTAAAGACGTGCATGATTTCAGCTTTTGTTTTTGCAGCAACAAGCTTTTCACGCAAAGTGTCTTTAGTCATCATTCGAGAAATCCTACTTAGCAATTTTATATGAAGGCTGACAAGATTGTCCTTACCAATTAAAAGAAAAATTAAAAACACCGGTTGTGCATCCAACGCCTGGTATTCAATCGGAGTTGAAGATTTTCCAAAGGCGCAAAGTATCTCTGTTACTAATTCTGTTTTCCCATGTGGGATAGCAAATCCTTTGCCCACTCCGGTTGACATTATTTTTTCCCGTTCTAGAACAGCTTGCCTCACTTTTTCAATATCTTTCACACGCGGATCGTCGATAAACAAATCAATTAATTCGTTGATCACGCCATCTTTTGAGTCACTCGATAATTCGGGGATAATAAAGGATTCACTTAATAAATCAGTAAGTTTCATTTCATACAACTCATAAAAAATTAGAAAATGACATCACAATTTAGCAAAGTGTGGATGAATTAAGAAAAGAAATGAAAAACTAAATTTATCCCACAATAGTGGGACTCCTTTATACCATAAGACTTCGTGATCGGAATGGAAAGCGTTGGAAGCCCAACATGGATAAGCCGGAACCAAAAAGGAATATTGAATATCGAACAAGGAATGTTAAATGATGATCCGCCGTGGCGGATGAAATATAGATTGAATTCACTTCGAAATTCATTATTCCGTGTTCATTATTCGTTATTCAATCAGCACGTCATAAATATCGTTTCCTCAAAGATCATTAAAGAGCAAAAAAAAGCCCTAACGAAAATCGATAGGGCTTGAAATAAAATCTGGCGACTACCTACTCTCCCACACACCTGCGCATGCAGTACCATCGGCGTATAAAGGCTTAACTTCTCTGTTCGGAATGGGAAGAGGTGGAACCCTTTAGCTATAATCACCAG
>Ga0172379_10008016_pt1 | contig 13473 bp, 14 predicted proteins | sample GrowelOW334metaG_FD_119756 | JGI IMG/M metagenome (GOLD analysis project Ga0172379, IMG submission 119756) | Groundwater microbial communities from an aquifer near a municipal landfill in Southern Ontario, Canada - Groundwater well OW334 metaG | ecosystem: Environmental > Aquatic > Deep... | reverse complement strand
ATAAACTACTGGCGCGACTAAAGTCGCGGCTCCAATAACCTGAAATTTAAAATAACCACATTTATACGCAATTGATCAGCCAGTGATTATAAAATCCAAGCTTATTTAAGCGCGATTGCCCTGGCGGCTTCCCGCGCAGGCTTGGACTTTTTACCTTAAGCTGATGCGGTTAGTTCAGCAACGGCGTAATGACGGCCACTATTTGTTCTTTGGAAAACTCCCCAGGATGACGATGTACGATTTGCCCCTGCCGGTCAACAATAAGGGTGTAGGGAACCGCACCGACATTGTTGCCCAGTTGCTGAGCCAGGGTGATGCCGTTGTCGCCGCCCAATAAAACCGGGTAATTGATGTTGCTTGCGGCTGCGAATTTGGCGACCGGTTCTTTATCCTCCAACGCAATGCCGATAAGCTGCACGCCTTGGGCCGCATATTGCTGCTGTAAGGCGATAAAGTCGGGGATTTCCTTAAGACAGGGCGGGCACCAGGTCGCCCAGAAATTGATCACCAAGACCTTGCCTTGCCATTCGGAAATGTTGTGTTGTCGGCCGGACAGATCGGGCAGGTTGAATCCGGGTAAAGTACTGGTGCCGATGTTTTCGGCGGGTGAGAAAAGATGCCGGGCGGTGATGCCCAAGCCCAGTGCAATAAGCGCGGCAATAATAATCAGGGCGGTTTGTCTCATGATTTGGTGCGTTGCAGCGACTTGATAAATATCTCGGCATCCTGGTAGCCGATGACCCGGATGGCGGTTTTTTCCTGGCGATCCAAACCGAAAAACAAAATGGCAGGCGGCCCGATCAGCTGGTATTTTGCCAGCAGGGCCTTGTCGTCATCCGAATTATTAGTGACATCGGCTTGCAGCAGCACATAGCCTTTAAGCGCTTGTTTAACGCGCGGGTCGGCGAAGGTATACGATTCCATTTCCTTGCACGAGATGCACCAGTCGGCGTAAAAATCCAGCATGACCGGTTGATGGTTGGCGGCGGCCTGATTGATCCTGGCTTCCAGCGCGGCTATTGAGGCGACTCGCTCAAAACTAAGGCCCGGTTCTGCGGCTTGCGCTGTACTCACTCCTAGCCCTTGCAGCGGTTTTAACGGATTGCTGTTGCCCAGGCTAAAGCCGATCAGCAATAACAAGCCGTAAGCCAGCATCATCAGGCCCAAGCCTTTCCATAATTTCCGCCAGCCTGAGCAGTTTTCAGGTAGCGGATCGACGGCGCTGAGGTAAATGGCCGGAAAAACCAGCAGCATCGCCCACAGCATCATGATCACGTTGCCCGGCAAAATACGGCTGAGCATCCACACGGCGACCGCCAGCATGATTACGCCGAATACGGCTTTGGTGGAATTGAGCCAGCTTCCAGCCTTGGGCAGCAGTTTCCCGGCGGACGCGCCCAGCAGCAGCAGCGGTACGCCCATGCCTAGGCCTAAAGCAAACAAGGCGCTGCCGCCTAACACCGCATCGCCGGTCTGGCCGATAAAAATCAGCGCACCGGCCAAGGGCGCTGCGACACAGGGGCCGACGATCAGCGAGGATAGCGATCCCATGATGGCCGCGCCCAACAGCGAGCCGTCACGGTGTATTTCGCTGGAATTATGCAGTTTGACCTGTAACGATTTGGGCAGTTCCAGATGGTAAAAGCCGAACATGGACAAAGACAGCGCCACAAAAATGCCGCTGAACAGTCCGATAATCCAGGGCTGCTGAAAAGCGGTTTGCAGGTTACTGCCGAACAGCGCGGCCAATATGCCGAACACCGTGTAAGTCAGCGCCGAGGCGACCACATAGCTTAAGGACAGTAAAAAAGCTCTTCTGGTGGTAATCCGGTTGCCGTGGCCGACGATAATGCCCGATAAAATCGGGATCATCGGGAATATGCACGGGGTCAGCGATAACAACAAGCCGAAGCCGAAAAAGCTGAGCAAGGTTACCGAAAAGCTGTCCTTGTGCAGGGATTGCACGATCTGATCCTGTTCGGACAGTTCCTGCGCGGCAGGTTGCTGTGCCGCTCCCTGCTGCGCCGTTGGTTGCGGCGCTAAGGGCAGGGCCAAGTCGATTTTTTTGCTCATCGGCGGATAACAAACGCCGCGGTCGGCGCAGCCCTGGTATTTCGCCTGTAGGGTAACGGTTTGCGCCGATAGATTGGAGCGGATCACCGGCAGGTCGAAGCCGAGTTCGTTATGGAAAATTTCAACCTGACCGAAGGCTTCATCCTGTTTCGGCGTGCCTCGGGGAATGTCGTAACTGCCCAGCGTTACGCCGTCGGCGTTAACCAGTTCAAGCTGGATTTTTTCCCTGTACAGGTAATAGCCGTCGGCAATTGGCCAGTTAACATGCAGGGTGTGATCATCCTTGACCGAGGCAAAAAAACCGAAAGCCTGATCCGGCAGCAGCAGTGCGTCTTCAAACAAATTCAGCTTTACGGTTGAGGAGCTTTTTAGCAGCTGCTTGATCGGGTCGGTCGTGGCGACAGGCGTGGGCAGTTTCAGGTCGAACGTGGTTTTCTGCGGCGGATAGCAAATGCCCCGGTCGGCACAGCCCTGATATTGCACCAGCAGTTGCAGGTAAGATGCGCCATTTTCGGCGGTTACGTTAATCGGAACGTTCAGGGTGTTGCGGTAAATAACCACATCGCCGAAGTTTTCGTCATGGTGGGTTTGCCCGGACGGGAAAGCGGGTTCGCCCAAGCGGATTTGCCCGGTTTTGGACTCAAAACGCATTTTATTGCGGTAAAGATAATAACCTTCGGCGATGTCCCAGGAGATTTCAACCCGGTCGGCGGCAAGCGCTTTGGCAGAAACCTTGAAGGCCTGATCGGGTGGCAGGATTTCGTCAGCGCCCAGCGCAAAGACCGATTGGCAGACTAGCGATAGGAAGCAAAGAAGAACTATTTTAAAGAATGGCATGAATCTATCCAATGCAGGTATTCGGGTAAGCCGCGCTCAATGGCGACGGCAATTATTTCAGGCAGCTCGTAAGGATGGTGCTCGTGTATAGTCGTTTCAATCGCCTGGTAATGGTCTTTATGCGCCTTGATCAGCAGCAGATGTTCCTCGGCGGATTCGACTTGATCCTTCCAGGTATAAACAGAGGTGATGCCGGGCAAAATATTCACGCAGGCGGCCTTGTGGCTTGCAACCAGCAGCCGGGCTATTTTTTCCGCCGTGCCTTTATCGGGGCAGGTGCAGAAGATTATTTGATGGTTAGCAGCCATGTTACAGGTCATAAAAACGGGAGCGTCAGATATTATCCTAGAAATTAAGCCAAATTGCCCTTATATTGTAACGACGATGATTTCAATAAGAGTACTTTAGATGAAAATTTTTCAAACACTATTTCTGGTCGTTTTGATTATCCCGTTTGTAGAAATTTATTTGCTGATACAGGTGGGCGGGATTATTGGCGCATTCCCGACCATTTTACTGGTGGTGTTTACCGCAGCGCTGGGTGCATGGTTGTTGAAACAGCAAGGTTTTGCAACGTTTCAGCGGTTTCAGGAAATTTTGGCGCGAGGCGAGATTCCCGCTTACGAAATGATTGAAGGCCCGATTATTCTGGTCGGTGGGGCATTGTTGCTGACCCCCGGTTTTATTACCGATATAATCGGCTTTGCCTGTTTGATTCCGCAGTTACGCAGGAAAATCGCCCAATATGTGATTGAAAATTATCTGGTTCAGGCGGGGGCGCATTTTCAGCAAGCCAAAGCGGCTGAAAATAACGTGTTGGAAGGCGAGTTTCGTAAAGAAGAGTGAAAAACTAGGTTCAAGGTAAAAGGCACAAGGCTAAATCCGGTTTTGTCTCATGCCTTTGCTGCTTTAGCCTTCTGAAGAAGAGCCGCCCTCAGTTTCGCAGGTATTTTTGTTGAGCCCGGAGTAGACAGGGCACCAGCCGGAATAGCCGGTTGCAACAAGAATCAGGCCCACCAACAATAATAGAACCTCACCGCCTGGGACGAAAAGTGAAATAACCAGAAGTGCCGCGCCTGCGTACAAGCGGTATTTTTTTTCCTTCTCGCCAACATTGTGTTCAAATTTAAGCATACGTTTAAAATCAAAATTCATCTTAAAATCCTCTGTGTGTAGTTATTATTATCTTTAACAAAGCAACGGTTCGGCCTGTCATTATCTAACCCGATGCAATATACACAGCTCCAAAAAATGTGCAAGCGAAAAAACTAATGGATGTAACCTCAATAATAGACCCCTTAAATGATGCCCAGCGTCAGGCGGTTACCGCCCCATCCCAGGCCATGCTGGTCTTGGCCGGTGCCGGTAGCGGCAAAACCCGTGTTCTGGTACACCGCATCGCCTGGCAGATTCAGGTGCTGGGAGTGTCGGCACACAGCATTCTTGCGGTCACTTTTACCAATAAAGCGGCCAAGGAAATGCGCGGCAGGGTTGAGGATTTGCTGAATATGTCCGCGCAATCGATGTGGATAGGGACTTTCCACGGCATCGCGCATCGCTTGCTAAGGCGCCATGCCAAGCAGGCCAAATTGCCGGAAACCTTTCAGGTGATGGATTCCGCCGACCAGTTGCGGCTTATCAAGCGCCTGTTGGCTACGCTGAATCTCGATGCCGACAAGTGGCCGCCACGCCAGGCGCAATGGTATATCAACGCGCAAAAAGACGAGGGTATCAGAGCCAGGCATATGATCGAGACCGGTGATCTGTATCAAAGGCAAATGCTGATCATCTATAAAGCCTATGAAGAGCTGTGCGACCGCTCCGGCCTGGTCGATTTTGCCGAGCTGCTGCTGCGGGCTCATGAATTGCTGCGCGACAACCCGGATGTGCTGGACTTTTACCAACAGCGTTTCAAGCAGGTTCATGTCGACGAGTTTCAAGATACCAACACCATACAATACGCGTGGTTGCGGCTGCTGACCGACGGCAGGGACAATATTTTCGTGGTGGGCGACGACGATCAGTCCATTTACGGCTGGCGCGGCGCGAAAATCGAGAATATCTACAGCTTCCAAAAGCATTACCCGAATCATCAGGTCATCAAGCTGGAGCAGAATTACCGCTCGACCGGCAACATCCTCAAAGCCGCGAACAAGGTCATCAGCGTCAATGACGGCCGCATGGGCAAAGAGCTATGGACCGATGCCGGCGACGGCGATTTGATTTCCCTGTACGCGGCATTCAACGAACAGGACGAAGCGCATTTCGTGGTCGAGCGGATCAGGGCCTGGGTCAATGAGGGCGGCCTGCGCAAGGATGTCGCAATACTGTATCGATCCAACGCCCAATCCCGCCAGTTTGAAGAACGTTTGATGACCACCGGCACGCCGTACCGGGTATACGGCGGCTTGCGCTTTTTCGAGCGGGCGGAAATCAAAAACGCGCTGGCCTATTTGCGGCTGATGTCCAACCGCGATGACGATGCCTCGTTCGAGCGGGTGATCAACACCCCGACGCGCGGCATCGGCGCCAAAACCATCGACGATATTCGGGGTATTGCCAGGGACCAAAGTCTTTCTTTATGGGCGGCGGCGATTATGCTGATAAACCAGCGAACCCTGTCGGCGAGGGCGACCAATGCGCTGATAGGCTTTTTGGAATTGATCAAAAAGTTCGACGCAGACGCGGAAGGCTTGGAACTTTTTGAAAAAGTTAAACTGGTCGTCGAAAAAAGCGGCCTGATCGAGCTGTATCAAAAAGACAAGGCCGACAAAGGCGAAGAAAAAGTAGAAAACCTGGAAGAATTGGTCAACGCGGCGCGGCTGTTCGATGCGACCACAATCGGCGATCTGGAAGACACGGAAAAGCTCAGCGAGCTGGACATGTTCCTCGCCCACGCAACACTGGAATCCGGCGAACTGCAAGGCGACGACTTCGACGATTGTGTGCAGCTGATGACGCTGCATTCCGCCAAAGGCCTGGAGTTTAAGCTGGTATTCCTGGTCGGCATGGAAGAAGGCTTGTTTCCATCGCAACAGTCCGTCGATGATGTCGGGCGGCTGGAAGAAGAACGCAGGCTTTGCTATGTCGGCATTACCCGCGCGATGCAGCAATTGTATCTGACCTACGCCGAATCCCGGCGTTTATATGGCAAGGAAACCTATCCCAGGCCGTCGCGTTTCCTGCGCGAGATTCCGCCGGAGCACTTGCAGGAAGTCAGGATGCGCGCCACCGTGACCCGTCCGGTGACTTCCGTGCAGCCGAAAGCGCAGTCTTTGCAAACAGCAGGTAAATACAAGCTGGGACAACGCGTCAGCCATGCCAAATTCGGCGAAGGCGTGGTGTTGCAGATGGAAGGCGACGGCGCACAGGAAAGGGTGCAGATCAACTTCAAGCAAGTCGGCCTCAAGTGGTTGTTGCTGGCTTATGCGCAATTGGATGTGTTGTAGGGCGTGCCGTGCGCGCCTTTGATGGCTGGTATTATTGATTGTCCACGAAAATCACGAAAGGCACGAAAGGCACGAAAAAATCATTTGCTTGAATGGCTTTTTGGCCAGATTTAACAAAACTCAAATTGAAAAAGATGGTGACCTCATGACTTCCCTAAAAATCAATCTAGACGACATGACCCAAGCCCTGACTACTCGGTTCGAAATAGTTGAAGGCGGCTTTTACCTGGATACCGAAACCGGCGACATCCTGCTCAGCACCGAAGGCCTCGACGATGGCGATCTGCCGGAAGACTTGGAAGACAATCCGCGTTATCGCCTGATCGACCCCTTAGAATCCCATGAATCGTTCCAAATCATGGAAGACTTCGTCGACAGCCTCGGCGATACCGAGGAAGCGGGCAGACTCCAAGACGCGCTTAACCGCCGCAAACCGTTCCGGCAGTTCAAGGATACCCTGCACGAATACACGAATTTAAGCGACGCTTGGTATGCATTCGAGCAGCAGGAGCTGAAACGTCTGGCTGAGGAATGGTGTGAAGAAAATGGGATTGAAGGGGTGATTTTATAATGGGCTTCTGGTCTGAGTAATCTCGACGCAAATCAAAGTATGTATAATACACACCATGAATAGCGCGGAACTAATCAAGCGGTTACAAAATGACGGATGGATGCTGCGAGGCGTCAAAGGTTCGCATCATGTGTTTACGCACCCAGCCAAGCCGGGTCATATCAGCGTACCGCATCCGCGCAAGGATTTGGGGGCTGGACTGGTGAACAAACTATTGAAACAGGCGGATTTGAAATGAGATACCCGATTGCAATTGAACCAGGCGATGAAACCCATGCGTACGGGGTGGTTGTACCCGATCTGCCGGGCTGCTTTTCGGCAGGCGACAGTTTGGATGAGGCTATCGGCAACGCCAAGGAAGCCATCGAATTGTGGATGGAATCGGTTATCGAGGACGGCGGGCCTATTCCAGAAGCCACCCCCATTGCCAAACATCAGGCCGATCCTGAATTTGTCGGCTGGATTTGGGCGGTCGTGGAAGTGGATTTGTCCAAATTGTCGGGCAAAGCCAAGCGTGTGAATATCACTCTGCCGGAGCGGGTTTTGACCGCTATAGATCAAGCCGCGACTCGTTTTGGCGACACCCGTTCCGGCCTGTTGGCGAAAGCGGCCCTGGAATATGTGGAGCGGCACCCATCGGTTTGATGTGCCTAATAAAGCGCCTGCTTTGGGTGTTCGGTCTCAACGGTTAAACTTATCGTATTAAGCAACTTCGGAAAAATAACATGAAAGCAGGAATGATCGGCCTAGGTGCAATGGGCCTCGGCATGGCGAGAAATATTGCAAAAGGCGGATACTTGACCGGCGTTTATAACCGCACGGCGGCAAAGGCGCAAAGTCTGGCCGAAGAATTGAACGTTATAGCCTTCGACCAGCCGGGAGACCTCGCCGCCAACGTCGATATAGTGCTGATTTGCGTCGCTGCCGATCAGGATGTGCTGGCAATGGTTGAGGCGATAGCTCTTACCGTCAAGCCCGGCGCTGTCGTCGTCGACATGTCTACGGTCAGCAGCGATACCGCCAGACAAGCCGCCGCCATACTGGCCGAAAAACAGGCGGCTTTTCTCGATGCGCCGGTTTCCGGCGGCGTGGAGGGCGCTAAAAACGGCACGCTGGCGATGATGGTCGGCGGCGATGAATCTGTGCTGGAAAAAGCCCGTCCGGTGTTGGACGCCATGACTGGGCGCATTATGCACATGGGCGCAACCGGCTCAGGCCAAGCCACTAAGGCGGTTAACCAAATCATGGGCGCGGGCATCAATCAGGCGGTGACTGAGGCTCTGGCTTTCGCACAGGGTCAAAATCTGCCGATGGAAAAAGTGATCGAAGTGATCTCCGGTGGCGCATCAGGCAACTGGTTTTTACAGCATCGCGGTTCCACGATGACCCAAGGCATTTTTGCTCCGGGCTTTAAGCTGGCGCTGCACCATAAGGACTTGAAAATCTGCCAAAACATGGCAAAGCAATCCGGCGCATCGACCACGCTGATCGACATAACAATCACCGATTATGAGCGGTTAATGGCGGAAGGTTTCGGCGATGAGGATATTTCTGCCCTATATAGATTAAAAGCTACCGATTAAAATCGGATTGAAAATTAACCTAGACCTGTTAAAGTCAGCTGTGCTTTAAACATTATTTAAGGAATAGCTATGCCTGATTACAAAAAATACCAGTGCGGCGTTTGCGGCCATATTTACGACGAAGCAGAAGGCGATCCGGATACAGGCATTGCGCCGGGCACCTTATGGGAAGATATTCCCGATGAATGGCGCTGCCCCGAGTGCGGCGCTGAAAAAAGCGAATACGATTTGATGGCCTAATCAATCTTTACCGGAATACAGCATGCAGATTGTTATTATCGGCTCAGGCGTGGCCGGAGTCAGCTTCGCCGAGAAGTACCGCGCGTTATCGGCTGACGATGACATTACGTTGGTGACCAGGGAAGATGACGGCTATTATTCGCGGCCGCTGCTGTCCCGCGGTTTTAGCAAGGCCGATATTGAACAATCCATCATCCTGAAGCCTTTTGATAAGCTGCGCGAAAATAATATCGATGTGCTCTGCGGTGCTGAGGTGACGGCCATTGATCGCGCCGGTAAATCCATTGCGCTCAACGGTTCCTGGTCGCATCGGTTCCCGACCGATTGCGACACTTCCGCCATCCCTAGCAGTCGCCAGGAAAAAACGCTGCAATACGATAAGCTGATACTTGCACAAGGTTCTTCCGCATTCATTCCTCCGCCCTTCAGGCCCTATGAAAAGCTGTTTTTTTGCCTGAACAGTCTGGTCGATTTGAAAGCCTTGCGTAAATTTAGGCAAGGTTTTTTAAGTCAAGACCGACACCCAGACTGGGCGATTGTCGGCGGCGGATTAATCGGTTGCGAGGTGGCGTCCGATTTAGCGGCGGCGGGCGATAAGGTTACCCTGTTTCATGCGATGGATCGGTTAATGGAGCGTCAGCTGGCGGCCGAGGATTCGGCTTTGTTGCTTAAAGTGTTGCAGGATTCCGGTGTTAAGGTGTTGTTAAATCAGGCTGTTCAGGGGTTTATCAAAGAGGAAAACAAGGTTTGCGTAAGAACCGAGGTGACGGCCGAATTTGACGGGCTGATAATAGCTTGCGGATTTAAACCGCGTACCGAGTTGGCGGAACTTGCGGGCCTGGAAATAGGCCGGGGCATCAAGGTTAACCAATGTTTGCAGACCAGTGACGAGTCCATTTACGCACTGGGCGATGTGGCCGAATTGCCGAACGGAAAGCTCTACGCCTTCATTTTACCGATACGCAATCAGGCTTTGTGGCTGGCGGAATTTTTGGCCGGGCAGAAACAGGAGGGCTGGATTCCGCCGGTTTTTACCACCAAAGCCAAGGTGCATGGTTTTGAAGCCGTTCATCCGTATAATGTTTGATATAACCAGGCGAAAGGCGGAAGGTGAAGGGCGGAAAAACGCTTTTTGCCCTTCGCCTTTCGTCTTTTACCTAATGCCATGACTCAAAACCGATACTCTGATGCGGAATGCGCCGCCGTCTATCGCGCGATTTATGAGCGTCGCGATATGCGCGATTTTTTGCCCGATCCTATCGATCCAGAGCTGTTGCTGCGTCTGCTTGATGCTGCGCATCATGCGCCCAGCGTCGGATTTATGCAGCCGTGGCGATTTATGCGCATCAGCTGCCCGGAGCTTCGAAAATCCATACATACCCTGGTCGAACAGGAGCGTATCCGCACCGCCAAGGCTTTGGAGGAGCGCGAAGACGAGTTTATGAAGCTGAAAGTGGAGGGCATACTGGAATGCCCTGAAGTGCTGGTTGCCGGCTTGTGCGAGCAGCGAGAGCAATATATATTCGGCCGTCGGACCTTGCCGGAAATGGATTTGGCATCGTTGTCCTGCGCGATACAAAACATGTGGCTGGCGGCACGGGCGGAAGGCATAGGCCTGGGCTGGGTGTCGATGTTCGAGCCGGAAGCCCTGAAAACCTTGTTAAACATGCCCGAAGACAGTCAGCCGTTTGCGGTGTTATGCCTCGGGTATGTCGATAAGTTCTACGACAAACCGATGCTGGAACAAGAGCAATGGGCAGATCGTAAAGACCTTAAAGATTTATTATTTGAAAACGTTTGGAATACACCGTGTCGCTAAATTTTGTTATCCCCCCGCTCGCATCAACACTTAATGCTGCTTTACAAAACAAAATCGATCAGAAAACCAAGCCTCGGGGATCCCTGGGTCAATTGGAATCCCTGGCCTTACAGATTGGGCGAATTCAAAACAGCCTGAATCCGAGTCTAGACAAACCGTGCATACTCATTTTTGCCGGAGACCATGGCATTGTCGAAGCCGGAGTCAGTGCTTACCCGCAAACCGTGACTGCGCAAATGATCGCCAATTTTTTAGCCGGTGGTGCGGCGATCAGTGTTTTTGCGCAGCAAAACAATTTGGAATTACTGATAGTCGATGCGGGGGTCAACGCTGATTTGAATAGTCACCCGAAGTTGATTGATGCGAAGATCCGCAAGAGTACCCAAAATTTTTTAAACAATCCCGCGATGACCTCTGAGGAATGCAGCAAAGCCTTGCAAGCGGGAGCGGATCAGGTTTTGCGGCAACATCAAAGCGGTTGTCGCTGCATTGGCTTTGGTGAAATGGGCATCGGCAATAGCTCATCAGCCGCGCTGCTGATGCACCGATTAACCGGCCTGTCGTTAGTGCGGTGCGTCGGCCGCGGCACCGGTTTAAACGATGGGCAATTACTACATAAGGTAACCGTATTGCAACGGGCGTTAAATCTGCATAAAGGCGCAACAGAACCTTTAGACGTATTGGCCACTTTCGGCGGTTTTGAAATCGCGATGATGGTCGGCGCTTATCTTAAAGCTGCTGAACTGGGCATGCTTATTTTAGTCGATGGTTTTATTGCCGGTACCGCGCTGTTAGTCGCGCACAAACTGCATCCTCGGGTGTTGGATTACTGCGTGTTTAGCCATATTTCCAGCGAACAGGGCCATCTGGCTTTATTGCATCAGTTCAATGCAAAACCTTTGCTGAATCTGGAACTGCGCTTGGGCGAAGGTTCCGGCATTGCCTTGGCTTACCCGCTGGTGCAATCGGCGGTAGCGTTTTTGAACGAGATGGCTACGTTTGCAGAGGCAGGGGTCGATCGTTGAAAAAAACAGGCGAAAGGTTCAAGGCTAAAGGCCCAAGGTTTTTTACCTTGAACCTTTCGCCTGCTTTAAAAGCATTTGCCGATTTGGATACACCTAATCCGGAAATCGATGCCATCTGGCGTGAAGAAGCGCAAGAAAGATGGCAAGCCTATAAGACGGGTGATCTAAAAACGGTAAGTTATGAAGCGGTTATGCAAAAATACCTATGAAAATAGTATCGTTCCGACGCTCCAGCGATTATCGTTATGCACCAGTCCAGTCGAGTCAGAAAATTTCGTCATACCGGCGGCATGGATGCCGGTATCCAGCGCCATGGACGGTAACTTTGCGGCTTTACAAGTGCTTGATCAACGCGAAGCGCCAGCCGACAGTTTCACATCCATGTGTTCTGGATTCCGGCAATCCCTGCCGGAATGACGTGCTTGAAAATACTTGTGTATAGAAATGAGCGCCGGAGCGAGGGAACGATAAGCAATAAATACTTAATACCTATGCCCCATCTAAAACTATTCCTGTTAGCCCTCAGCTTCTACACCCGACTGCCAGGGATGGCGGCCGAGACTGCTCCCGGCAGTCCTCGGCATTTCCTCCATCCATGGAGGTCAGAAGTGTCGCAAGCGGTAGGCAACCGATGCGACCGCCTGCCCCATCCTCAAACACTGGATTACAAGCAGCTGCCTCAGGCAGCCGTTTATTTGCCGTTGATCGGCTGGTTGGTTGGCGGCATCTGCGCTGTAGTATTTTACCTGGCCGCTTTACTTTGGCCGCAAACTACGGCGGTGATCCTGGCGCTAATCGCCGGTATTTTTCTGACCGGCGCATTGCATGAAGACGGCTTTGCCGATGTCTGCGACGGTTTTGGCGGCGGCATGAATAAACAGCGCATTCTGGAAATCATGAAAGATTCCCATATCGGGGTTTACGGATTTATCGGGCTGTTGTTGATGCTGTGGTTGAAGATCAGCGTGCTCGCAGCAATGCCTGTCGCCGCCGTGCCTTTAGTGATGCTGTCCGGGCACAGCATCAGCCGCTTGTCGCCGCTGTTGCTGATGCAGCGTTATACTTATGCGCGGGAACATCATAGTAAAGTCTCGGGCGCGGTTTATAAACCTGATTTTCAGGGATTGGCTTTTGCTACCGTTATAGCGTTGTTGCCGTTGGTGTTGCTGCCGGTATTGTGTGCGCTTGCACTCATTCCGGTACTGCTGGCGACTATGCTCCTTGGACATTATTTTTACCGTCGCATCGACGGTTATACCGGCGATTGCTTGGGCGCAAGCCAGCAAGTTGCCGAGACTGTTTTTTATTTAAGCGTGAGTGCCTTATGGATATTTATTTAATTCGCCACACCCAAACGGCTACCGATCCGGGGCTGTGTTACGGTCAAAGCGATATTGCCTTGGCGGATAGTTTCTCCGATGAGATGGCAAGCCTGCATGACAAACTGCCTGAGTTCGACGATGACTGCAAGGTTTTCAGCAGCCCGTTAACGCGCTGCCTGCAATTGGCCGAGACCTTTTCAGACACGGTGACCACCGATGCGCGTTTGCAGGAGCTTGATTTCGGCGAATGGGAAGGCAAGCGTTTTGACGACATCGACGCCGCTGTTTTGCAACACTGGACCGATAATTTTGTGACCGCCGCGCCGCCGAACGGCGAAAATTTTGAGGATTTGTACCAGCGTGCGGGCAGCTTTTGGCAGGACTTGTTAGCCTCGGCAACTGCTCCATGCGTTGCTCTACCTCCTGCATCCATGCAGTCGACCGGACCCAAGCAGGTTTTGGTCATCACCCATGCGGGCATCATTCGCGCCTTGCTGGCGCGCGCATTGAATCTGCCCTTGGCCAATTCCTTCCAATTGCGGATCGATTCGGGT
>Ga0172379_10008015_pt1 | contig 13473 bp, 10 predicted proteins | sample GrowelOW334metaG_FD_119756 | JGI IMG/M metagenome (GOLD analysis project Ga0172379, IMG submission 119756) | Groundwater microbial communities from an aquifer near a municipal landfill in Southern Ontario, Canada - Groundwater well OW334 metaG | ecosystem: Environmental > Aquatic > Deep... | reverse complement strand
GGGTAATGGTTCATCCAAAATATGAATATGTATTTGCAAAACTTTCAAGCGGGGAAGTATTAATTTTAGCAAAAGAAAAAGCTAGTGACGTTTTAGGAAAGATGGAAGTTGCGTATACAATTGAAAAAACAGTTCTTGGAAGCGAACTAGAAGGAATGAGTTATGATCCTTTATTTGACAGTGTGTTAAAAGATAAAACTGAAATTGAAAAAGGATTTAGAGTAATTCTTTCAGATCGATATGTAAATTTGGAAGATGGATCGGGTTTAGTTCACACAGCTCCAGGTCATGGTAAAGAAGATTTTGATGCAGGGACAAAAGCAGGGCTACCAATTTTAAGTCCAGTTAATTTAGATGGGACTTTTACAGATGCAGTTGAAGGATTTGTTGGAAAATCTGCAAGAGGAAGTAACGAAGACATTATTGCTTTACTTGAAGGAAAAAATTTGCTTCCATACAAAATGAAATATTCTCACGATTATCCATTATGCTGGAGATGTGCTTCACCTTTGCTAATGATTAGTGTTCCTCAATGGTTCATTAGAGTTAGTGAAATTAGAGAAAAAATGATTGCGGATAATGAAAATGTTAAATGGGTTCCTGAATGGATGAAAGACCGAATGAAAAACTGGTTGCAAAACTTAGGGGATTGGCCAGTATCAAGAGCAAGATATTGGGGAACTCCGATACCAATTTGGACTTGCGAATGTGGTGAGAGAAAAGTAATTGGTTCAATTAGGGAATTAAAAAGAGAATCAGGATTAAAAGAAGACATTGAATTACATAAGCCTTACATTGATGAAGTAACAATTCCTTGTAAGTGTGGAAAAGTAATGAAAAGAATTCCTGAGATTTTGGATGTTTGGTTTGATAGTGGTGTTTCTAGTTGGGCAAATTTAGGTTTCCCTGCAAATGAAAAATTATTTGATGAATTTTGGCCAGCAGATTTAAATATTGAAATGACTGAACAAGTTAGAGGTTGGTGGAACTCACAAGCAATACTCTCAACAATTTGTTTTGACAAATTACCATTCAAATCAGTAAGTGTACACGGAATGGTACTAGATCTTGGGCATAAAAAAATGTCAAAGAGTAAAGGGGGAGTTGCTCCAGAAGATATTATTGCAGAATACAATAGAGATTACTTGCGAACTTATTTGTTACTTCAAAGTAAGGGAACTGATTTCAAGTTTGATGTAAAAGGAGTAGCTGATCTAAATAATTTCTTCAACACTTTCACAAATGCATTAAATTATGCAAGAATGTATATGCAAATTGATTTGGGATTAAAACCAACTATTGCAAAACTTCACGGTGAAGATGCATGGCTCATGAGCAAACTTGAAAAACTTTCTACAGATTCAATCAAATATTATAATGCATTTGAATTCTCAAGTGCAGCTATTGCGTTACAAGATTTTGTTGATAAGGATTTTTCAAGAACTTACTTGCAATTAATTAGGCCAAGAATTGGTTCGGATTCACAAAAAGAAGTAGAAGAAGTTGTTTCATACACAATTAATGTGTTGCTAAGGTTATTTGCCCCAATTGCACCGCACGCAAGTGAATATTACTTCCAGCACTTTAATGGAAAAAATATTTCAGAAAGTGTTCACTTACTAAATTTTGTGGATGTTAAAGGATTTAGAAACGAAGCTTTGGAAAAAGAATTTGATTTTGTTAATATTGTTGCACAAAGTGCATTGGCTTTACGTGCAGAACAAAAATTGAGAGTAAGATGGCAACTTGAAGAACTTGCACTTGATGCTGAACAAAAAATCGAAACAATGCAAAATGCATTAATGAAAATGGTTAATGTAAAAAAGTTTACAACTCTTCCAAAAGGAAAAGAGTTATCTAGTGATTATGCAGTTAAAGATTTTGGTAAAGGAAAAGTTTACTTGCTAGTAAAAGCTAATGGCGAACTAAAAGAAGAATGGGAATTAAGTGAACTTTTGAGATTAGTTCAAGATGCAAGAAAGAAAGCTGGACTTGTTCCTGGACAAAAAGTAATCCTTGAACTTGATAGTGATGATAGAGGGTTTATTGAAAGACATAGAAAAAGAATTGAAGAAAAAACTTCTTCAGAAATAAGAATCACTTCTGGCAAAACCATGGAAAAACTTTACGAAAAATCATTCGGGTTCGAATTAAAAAAGTAGCAACTTTTTTAATGTCCCAAAACAATTGTGTTTTGGTTGAAATTAAGAAATAATCTTTGGGCACGAACAATTTTATAGTTGGGTAAGTAACACTATTTATGCAACCATTGCTTCTTCCAAGTAGATTTTCTTCACTCAGAAAAAGAGTGGCTTTACTTAAACCAAATACTGCAAGTAGTGGTCGGAGAAGAACAAAAATTATTTCGGAAGATATTCGAAACGGTCCAGTGTACGCTGCTTTTTCCACAAAAGAAAAAGAACTTTTTAGAAATTTGTCAAATCCTTCTTTGGAAGAAGTTCTTAGCTCAATCCAAAAACTTGGGGATTCAAAAAATCATCGTTTGCTTCCCTTGTTTTGGGCAATGTTAAAAGATCCAAACCCGCGTATTCGGGTAGAGGGGATGATGGCTGCAGGGTATTTAGGAAAACCAAAAGATTTACCAAGACTTGGAAAAATGCTTTACGATAAATCTCCGCTTGTTCAGCATTATGCAATTGAACTTTTTGGAGTAATTGCTTCTGAGCACAAACAAGCGCTTCCATTTTTATTGAATAGGGCATCAAAAGGAATGGACTTACAAATCACTAAAAGTATGAAAAGAGCTTTGTCAATTTCAAAATACTTTCCTCCAGAGTACGAAATTTATGCAGGTGCTGAAAGAAACTCTAAATTTATTGATCCGACTAAGAATATAGCTCGGAGATGGCAACTAAAGGATGGAAGTTCTTCAGTTTTACTGGGTGGCAGACTATTCAAAAAAGCCAGAATTGTTACTATTGATAAAAAAGCACTTAATGCATGGGAATTAGCCCAGAAATCAGGCATACCTGTGGAGCCAATTTTGGAAAAAGGTGGAAAATTAAGGGTGCGAAAAAATCCTGATGGGTTCTATAATGTTTCTGCAGGGATTATTGATGGACAATCCTTATTTACTTTTATTCGTGCCAAAGGTAGCAGAAAGTGGCTTGCGGAATTAAGAAAACAAATTGGGGCAATTAAAGATAAACTGACTGAAATTGGTGTTGCACATGGTCATGAACATTCAGGTAACTATGTAGTGAAAATGGAGAATGGAAAACCAAAAGTTTACTTAATTGATTTTGATGCCGCTCAAATTAAAAAATCAGAAATGCAAATTCCTCCAGAGCTTGATTCTTGAGAAAATAAATTAAATAGTAAAAGACCAAAGATTAGTCTGATTGTCTTTTACCATTTTTCTAATTTTTTATTTAATTATCATTTTTAGTAACACTACTGCTACTATGAATACTACTATTGCTCCCACAACAAAGTAGGGGTGTAGTTTGGGCGATTTAGAATCTGCATCAAAGAAACGCATGATTCCGATTGCTGAGGATGGCCCTCCTCCTGCTTCACTTGGTTTGTTTTTCACGAATTTTACCATTAGACCACCATTTTTATATAAGGTTGACATTTATTTAATAGTAAAGTAGTGATTAACAGGGTTTAAAAACTTGATTTGAAGGGTGTGTTTTTTTGGATACTAATCAATTTGATTTACTTACAAAAGTTGTGGGCGTAATTGTTTTGCTAGTTGTAATAGTATTCATTTTAATTTGGTCAGGAGTAATAAAGTGCAATAGTATTTCTCCATTCGTTTGTGATGCTTATGACATGATTATGGGTAGCCCTAGAGTTTTAATTGCTCATGGGGATAGCGGAATGGGTGACCCAGAAAAACTAAAAGAATATTTACAAGCCCCACAATATGTTGGAGCTAGTGCTATTGATATACAACATGTTGATAGACTCTCGGCAGGAAATTTAAAACAATACAAATTGGTTATAGTTGAGCAGGCAAAAAGTCTTTCTGCGGATCAATTAATAATGTTCATGGATTATGTGAACAAAAACGGTGGAAGATTAGTTTGGATTGGGGATTCAGGAACACAAACTGCGGAAGGAGATTTTAATGGGCAATTAGTTGATGTTAATACTCAAAAAAATCTTGCAAGTAATCCTTGGATTAGGGTAAAAGAAACTGATAAAGCCTACCAAATAGTTAGCTTTGATGAATTTTTAGGTTTAAGATATTTGGATAATTATTGTAATCAAGTAAAATGCACTGATGCGCTCTTCACGGTTGGAAGATTAGAAGCAGAAGCTACAGGAAAGCATCCATTAATTTTTGGTACTTCTCCTCAATTAACATTTAAAATAAATAAAGAAAGAGATTTCTCAATTGTTAGACAAATTGCAAATTCGGGTTCGAGTAATGTTGTACTAAATCTAAACCATATGGGAGTAGGGACTGGGAAAACAATAACTATTTCAAAAAATCTCCCCCTAATAACTACTTCAACTTTAGGTTTGGGAGAAAGAGTGGCATACTACGCATATCCTCCTGAATGGTTCTTACAAGATAATAATTATTTCTATTATTTGAAGAACATGTATTATGGAATGCTTGGGAGAGAATGAAAATAATTTTGAAGTTGCTTTTGATTGAATTGATTTCAAAGGATTATAGTTAAGTTTATTAATGCCAAAAAGTATTATTTTTCAGAAAATGATGGCATAGAAACCATTAAAAAGATAAAAAACAATATTATATTAACCAATTAATTGGTTTAAGTGAAAAGGAGAGGGTGTAAAGATGTATGATGAAGGAGCAGAAGCTGCGGGTCCCGCACCAGCTATTGGGGCCGCAATGAAGAGGTTTAACCTCGAAGGATTAATCCCTTTGATACTTTTAGTTATCATTGGTGTTGCATCCTTAAACTATTTTGGACTAATAGATGTACCATACTTACCAAAGGGTAGTGCAAGAGTACAAGTATTATTCATCGGAGAACCATCTCTTGGTGAAAGAGTAGTAATGGATAATTTAAGTTATTTTTTAACATATAGAACAAGAGCAGCTGATTCATTCGGTAATGCTTCAAGCGAAGAACTACAACAATATGATATAGTATTTTTAGATCAAAGTAATTCTTCAAACAAGAGCGTAACAGTTGCCTTAGGTGATGCGATACAAAAGTATGTTGCTAAAGGCGGAAAGTTAGTTGTAGTATTGAACTCAGGAATCTACCAAAGTGTTGGATTCAATGGTTACACTGCAAGCGATGTTCTTGGATGGAAAGCAACTTTTGGTAAAATAATTCCTGCTGATTGTACTGCAGGTCATGACGGAGTTCCATCATGCTCAGAATCAAATCAACAATCTGTTGTTGGAAGAGTATGGCAACAAGATTACGAACACCCAATAATGCAAGGTATTGAAGTTGCTCCACCAATGGGAGAAGCTCCAAAATCAATGGTTGTTCTACCAATACAAGCTGATGAAGGCGCAAAAACAATCGCTTACATTAAAGCTGAAAATACTCCAAAATCATACCCAGCAATCTTAGAGAAGAAACACTTCCCAATGGGAACTGTAATATACTTCAACTATGATCCTGGAATGACTCCTGGGATATTAACAAATACAATCAATTATTTGAAATAAAATTAATTGACATGGGTGGGGCTAATGCCCTACTTATGCCCTCTCTAATTCTTTAATTAGTTTTTTTAGAATTCAAAATTAATTTTTTTAAATTCTGTTTTTTCTCTAATTAATTTTTTATTTTTGTTAGACTCACTGACCTTTTCGATTCCTTTATAAAATCATTTTTTTCTTAAATGTCTTAAAGATAATTCACACACTCGGAGGAATCTATCATGGCTGAAAAGAAAGAACCAAAAGTACAGGCAAAACCAAAAGAAGTTAAAGAATTGAAGGAAGTTAAGGTTGCAAAAGAAGCACCTAAAGTGCAAGCTAAAGTTGCAAAAGAAACTCCTGTTGCAAAAACTTCTGCTCCACAAGGAAGTTACGTTTACATTGGAAAGAAAGGGGCAATGGCTTATGTTTTAGCAGTTGTTACTCAATTTGGGATGGGTGCTAATGAAGTTATAATTAAAGCACGCGGAAAATCAATTTCAAGAGCAGTTGATGTTGCTGAAATAATAAAAAACAAGGACAACACAATGAAAGTTGTTTCAATAAATACTGCAACAGAAGAAGTTGTAACACAGGATGGAAGACCATTAAAAGTTTCTTCAATTGAAATTGTTATTGGTAAAAATTAGGTTAAATAATTTTCTTTTGCAGGGCAATTGAGTAGTTGTTTCCTGCAAAAAAAATGTTTTTTATTTAGTTATTGTTTTTTGAATTTTTTTATCAAAAATTTGCTTGTTTTAGTGAGTTTGGAAAGTAAGTTTTTGCTTCCCAAGTGGTTGTCTTTGGATTAGCATACAGGTTTATATATATCATGATACTATCATGATAGTGCATGACTGATCATGATATCTCGCAGTATGATGCAAGTAAGTTGCTAGCTGACTTGAACGCGGTTAAGCGTATATCTCCAGAGTTTAGCGACTTAAGCATCGATGTGCAAGAGGTTATGAAAGAGTCAAGCAATCCAGCGTTCCTAGCGGCTTTATTATTCAAGCTAACAAAAGAACGAGAGCAAACTAATCAAATACTTGCTCGTCTTGAACAAAAATTCGCAAGGATTGAGGAATTATTACTTAAGAACTCCTCTAACTCTAACACAAAGACACAAAGGATCCTATCGGAGCCGGATCAGCACATCATGCAATTAATTGATGAAACTGGTTTTGCTTCTTCACAGGATGTACAAATAAGACTTTCCTATAGAAATACAAACGCTGCGAGCCAGCGTTTAAACAATCTAGTAAGGGAAGGCCACTTGAAAAGTATTCGATCAGGAAAAAAAGTTATATTCATGCGCCCAAACGCACAATCTGCATCAACTACTACTAGCAACTCAACAGCAGATGGTTCGTTTACCCAACCCCAAGCATGATTTGGCAATGTTTTCCTGCAAGAGTGCCAATCAAGTGACCTCCTCCTTTGCCTCTTTATATTTTATTTGAACACTTTATTTTTTATTAAAAAAATGCAATAGAATAAGTATTAAATAGGACTTTTACTTACTACTACTATGATTTCTTTAAATAGAAAATATCTTTTTCTTTTGATAGTGTTCCTGTTTTGTTTTGCGCTTGTTTTTTCGCAGGCTCCAAAAATTGGTTCTAGTGGTTGTGCGGCTTATTGGTATCAGGATAAATGGCATCACAGTTGGCAGGAATGTGCAGCAAAATTTCAATATTGTTACAACTCGTGGCACGTTAAAGTGAATTCAGTTTATGGGGATTGGACTTGTGAATATTGTTGTCAAAAGAGTTGTTCTTCAGGGTACAATAATTGTGATGGTTCTTGGGGTAATGGGTGTGAAACTCATGGGTCTTGTTGCACTCCGGTTTGTAATTCTCCTTACTGCGGTCAGGGAAATGGGTGCGGTGGAAGTTGCAGCACTGCAAGTGTGAGTACAGGTTATTCTAATAGTTGTGATTCAAGAGATGTTTGTTCTAATACTCGGTCTACTTCCCCATATAATAGTTGTGTTGATCCTGCGGGTAAATGCGGGAACGAATCTATTTCTCAGTGTGATGGAACAGATAATGATTGTGATGGAATTTATGATAATGGTTTAGGAATGGAATGTAAAAAAGACACTATTTTAGGCGGAGCAAATTATTGGGGGGGAGATTGTAATTCTTCCTGTAAAATTTGTCAAGGAAATAAAATAACCGCTCTTACTTTTAAGAGCAAAACTAATGGCAATAATGATTCAAACACTTATAATTATTTGGATAAAAGTACTGAGTTTGTTGTGGATCTAAATGCATTGAGTCCAAATAGTTGTGTTGTTAGTTATAATTTTCAATTATTATACAGTGCAAACGGAACTGATTGGAATATTGTTGACAATAATTTAGGAATGGGAATAAATAATTTTAAGGATTCAGCTATTGGAGTTCTTTTTGAAGATTCTATTGAAAATAAAATAAATAAATTTAGTTTTTCTCAACTTGAAAGCACTCCTTTTTCAAATAAATTAAATTTTGCATCTGGAAGTGCGTGTGTGGCAAATTCTGATTGTAATACTTCTCTAAATGAGGTTTGCAGAGATTCAAACAAGTGCTGTGGACTGCCTTATTCTTCAAAGTGTAATGATTCAAACCAAATCGAGATTTATGATTCTTGTGGAGTTGTTGCTAATAGTGCTCTTGCAGTAACGGATTGTAATTTAGTTAGTGGTTGTTTTGTTGATGTTAATAATGGGGATCACAGTTCTTGTTCTCCGTTAAAAACAAATGTGTGCGGTTTAGGATTTAATTCCATTTTTAATTTTGATTCAAATGGGCAGTATTTTTCTAAACATGATTGTAATCAATTAAATGATGAACAATGTATTGATGGAGCTTGCTGTAAAATTACAAAGACTTGCCAGGGTAATAGTGTTAGAACTGTTTCTTCTTGTGGAGGAACGGACGAGATTGTTGCATGTGCGAGCGGAGAAACTTGTGTGGGCGGGTTTTGTTGCGCTGCCACAGGAACTACTTTTTGCAGTGGGGATTTGACTAAGATTCAAACAAGAAATACTTGCGGAATTATTTCTGATGTGCAAATATGTAATCCTCTATTAAATCAAACTTGCAGGGACGGTAATGCTTGTTGTTCGGACACAACTAATTATACTTGCGGGGTGGGATTTGATTCCAATACAAGGTATATGGTTGATTCATGCGGAGTAAAAAGAATTGCTGAAGTTTGTTCAAGCGGAAATGCGTGTGTGAGTGGAAGTTGTTGTCTTCAAAATTTTAATAGAGTTTGCAGCGCGGATAAAAATTATGTGAATGTTTATGATTCGTGCGGAAATTTAACTGTTGAACAATGCGGGGCAGGAAATTCTTGCACTAATGGAACTTGTGGGGCAATATATAATCCCGGAGTAGGGCAGGGCACAAGAAAAGTAGTTACAACTAATCTTTCTCATTCATTTGTATTCAATGCGAGATACTTGCCTGTAGGGTACAAGTATAAAATTGCAGTTCAAGTAGTTGATTCAAAAACTAGAAAGAATGTTAGTGGTGCGGTTTATGGTGACAATAACTGGTTTTATTCTAATATAATTACTGTTCGTAATACTATTCCTTCAGTTCCTGCTGTTAGTTTAACAAGAGTTGGATTTTATGGGGATACAAACCTTGAATGTACAACTAACTCTTCAGTTGATCCTGATGTTTTCCCACTTTACAAAGCCTCTCAAATTTTAAATTATTTTGGTAGAATTTACGAGGATGGAACAGCGACTGGGGCATTTGTTCCTACAGTTCCTCCTACTGGCGGTAAGGTAAAAATTGTTTTGGATAGAGAAAGAGCATTTTGTTGTGATTCTCTTGTTACTGATAACTTGGATTTCAGATTAAATAGTACTTGCAGTTCTGCATTTATTTGTGGTAGTGCACTTGGTCAAAAACCAATTGATGGAAACACAATCCTTGGTAAACCAAATTATGATGGAAGTAGTACTCTTAAGGATTGGAATTTTAAATTAGTTCCTGAAAATCTTCTTCCTTGCGAGTGGAGTTGTAAAGTTGGGTATGTTCATGATGGAAATACTTGTAACTTAACTGGGGTGCTTCCTCCAGATAGTAATGTTTGTTTAGATGGTCAACCTGCGGGAATTGGTCAAGTTGACTCGGGCGTTCTTGCAAGTACTGCTCTTCCTTATCCTTCAAAGAATTGGAGTTATGTTCCTGATAAGAACGCAGTTGATTTGAATGCTTGTCAATGGAGTTGTGCTAGTGGATATGCTAAACCAATTGATAATAATTCTTGTTCCAAAATAGTTTCTGGCGGTTGTTTGGGTAGCGCTCCTTTTGGAGGAGTTTCACAAGGAGTATTAACTGGGAGAACTGATTCACCAGTGTTTAGGGATTGGAATTATGTTTTTGATAAGAATGCAACTGATTTGAATTATTGTGAATGGACTTGTAACAGAGATTATAATAAAAGCGGAAACACTTGTACTTTAATTGAAACTCCTTTCATTCCAACTCTTGCAGATATTTCTTTTAAAGCTGAGTTTTTAGGATTTGAATTTTTGCCAGACGGTACTGTGCAATTGAGTTTTAGTGTTAGTGCTAGTAAGAGAATTCAAAGCTTTTCAGATAATGTTTCTCCAAGTATTGTAAAAATTAATTTCGCAAGTAACGATGCGCCTAAGATTTCATTTGATGGAAGTAGTGGAAAAATATCTATTAATAAAATTCAGTTCAAAAAATCTGATAGTACTATCGTTTCTGGGCACTTGGTAAATTCTTTGGGAGATGTTAAAGAAATTCCTCAACCCTTATTTGCTGTAATGGATAGTAATGTTCTTGGAAATTATACTGCTACTCTAAGTTATGGGGGTAATTTCCTTGGTGTTGATGTTAATGGAACAAAAGAAGTTTCTTTTGCTCTTAAAGAAAGTGAATCAAAAACTATTGCTATTCCTGATTCAAATCCATTGCTTGTAGTACTTGTTCTTCTTTCTGTAATTGCACTAATTGCAACTCGAAGAAAATAAGGGGGTCATTTTTTGAATAAGCTAGTTAAAGAAAATTTATTAAAAAATGCTTTAGTAGTTTTGTTACTTCTTTTGTGTGTTTTTCCAATAAAAAATTTTGTGGAAACTAGTATACTTGCCTCGAATTTAGGTCTTGCGGGAAGTGTTCTTGCTGCCCTCTCGACAATAGCAGTAGTTGCCTGTTTTGGAAATTTTGCATTTACTTACGAGAAGATTAGTAAGAAAAGTAGCTCCCAACGCTTATTGGCGCATTTTACTACAGGGGCATTTATGTTTATTATTGGAATTTCAATGATTTTTACTAGTGTTTTGCTTTCAGTCATAATGGGTTATTTTATTTTAGTCGATTTGACTTTTGTGCTTCTTTATTTTGCAAATGTTGGTTATGATTTTTGGGATTTATTTAAGGCACTTTAATGAAACTAATTGTGTTTAAAGAAATCATTAAATACTTCAATTGAGTTGTTTTTGCATGAACGAGGATTTTACACAAGAGCCAGCAATTCTTGGAAGAGACTTAAAAGATCTTGAAAAATATGGCTCTCAAGGGTGTGCTTATTTAGGAAAAGTAGTAATGTCAAGCGGAGAAAAACCAGTTCTTGGAAGAAAGGTCCTAGTTGATGTTTCTCGTCCTCACTTAATGCTAATTTGTGGAAAACGTGGAGGGGGAAAGTCATACACTCTTGCTGTTTTAATGGAAGAGTTTGCAAGACTTGATCCTGCAGTAAAAAACAGAGTTGCAGCAATTACTATTGATACTGTTGGAATTTTTTGGGGATTAAAATTGCCTGCGGGTAATGCGGGTTCAGTTGAACTTAGTGAATGGGATTTAACTGCGCAAAAAACTGATGTAAAAGTTTTAGTTCCAAAAGGACAATTAGCATTTTACCAAGAAAAAGGACTTCCAATTGATGGGGCTTTTACACTTAAATGTTCAGAGCTTGAAGAAACTGAATGGATGGCTTTATTTCATTTGAGTTGGAGAGATCCTGAAGGAATTTTACTTACTCGTGCTGTTCAAAAAGTAAAAGAAAAAGTTGGAACTTATTATGGAATTGATGATATTATAATGGCAGTTAAAACTGATGAAGAATCTACTCCTGAAGCAAGACAAGGGGTATCAAGTAGACTTGCAATGGTTAAGGGTTGGCAATTAATTGAAAAAGAAGGAACAAAAATTAGTGACCTTGCAACTCCTGGAATGATTACTGTTGTTGATGTTTCTTCATATAGACAAACTGTTGGTGCTGAAGGAGTAAAAGATGTTGTTGTTGCGTTAATTGGAAAAAAGATTTTCGAACAAAGAATGCTTTATAGAAAAGAAGAAGAAATTAAATTAATTAAGGAAAATAAACGTTCTTCCAAGATGCCTCTTGTTTGGTTATTAATTGATGAAGCGCACATGTTTATGCCAAAAGATGAACCAAATATTGCTTTGCCTGTTTTACTTGAATGGGTTAGAGTTGGTCGTCAACCGGGGTTAGGTTTAATTCTTGCAACACAGCGTCCTGAAAAAATTCACCCTGATGCAATTTCTCAATGTGATTTATTTATTTCTCACAGAATGACTTCTCAACCAGATATTGCTGCGGTTGGAGCACTAAGGCCATCATACATGCATTCTGATCTTGATAAGTTGTATGCTGAAATGCCTAAACAAAAAGGATATGCGCTTGTAATTGATGATAATACTGAAAGAGTTTGGATGATTAAAACAAGACCAAGATTTTCTTGGGATTCAAGTGTTACAGCAAGTGCTTTCTTGGTTTAATTATTTTTGTAAACTATTTTTTTTAATAAATCAAATAAATATTTTTTTTAGAAAAAGAAAACTGCGAACAAAGGTGGTTTTTTTGCCCGCAATTTTTAATTAATATTTTCTGTTATCTAATATGTAGTTGGTTTTGCTATTCTGCTTAGTGTTCTAATATTAGCATTTTCTGCTTCTACACTCATTTCTCTTGCAGTTTTTAGAACAATTTTTGCTTTGTCTGTTTCAAGGATTAAATCGTGAAACATTTTTCTTGAAATTAATGCTACAATGAATTCAGGGAATCTTTCTCTTTCAACGATTACTCCTGTATTGTTTTTCATTAATCCCATTTCTATGCTTAACGGAGTTAAGTCAATCATTCCAATGAACTCTGGTCTTACTGCAATGTGGCTTGCATCAAGTTCTTCAGTTGCTTTTTCAAGGAACGAAATTGCTTTTTCAGTATCACTAAAACTGAATGATTTTTTTGTTCTAATTGATTCAATGAAATCAAGTATACTTTCTTTCTCAATGCTTTGTTTAGTCATTGTTTGTCTTAATTCTTCAAAATCCATTTCAATACTTGAGAACAAATTTAGGATTTCTTTGTTTTTTAGTTCGCTAATAATTTGTTCTTTTGTTGCAGGATTTGCTATACTTCTGCTCTTAAGAATACTCATTTCTTGTAGTACTCTTTCAAACCCAACATTAGCTTGCTTAGCTCTTGTCAAGTCATCTCTAACTTTTAACAAGTCTCCTTCTAATTTTGCTAAAGTCATACTTACCACCCATATCAAATTGCAGTCATGCAGACGCCACGATTTGTCCGCTTAACTACCATTCAACCCGTTCTTAATAGGACTTAAGAGCTATATAACCCTTTCGAAGAAAAAAAGTATTTCCTGAATAGGTACTTTTCTTCTATTTGATTTTTGCTGTTTTCCAAAGCATTTTGAAGAAGGATCTGAAAGATTCATTAATTTCTTGACTTTCAATTATTATGGTTAGTGGTTCTTCGCCCCAAACAGCGAGTAATACTTTGTTTGCATAAACGTTTACTGCCAAGGGTACGGATTGTTCCGCGCTAACATATCGAACTTGGGTGTG
>Ga0172379_10008014_pt1 | contig 13474 bp, 9 predicted proteins | sample GrowelOW334metaG_FD_119756 | JGI IMG/M metagenome (GOLD analysis project Ga0172379, IMG submission 119756) | Groundwater microbial communities from an aquifer near a municipal landfill in Southern Ontario, Canada - Groundwater well OW334 metaG | ecosystem: Environmental > Aquatic > Deep... | reverse complement strand
TCGCAGCCAAAGAAGAGGTTTGTGACTTCCTTCGCTACAACATGCGTTCACAAATCTTTGCCAAATCACTGCCTATTGCTATGGTCATTGGATTGTTGAAAAGGCTGGAACTAATCAAAACACAACCAGTAATTCGAGAGAATTTGTGGATTATTGTGGAAGCTTTGCAGAAAGGGCTGAGAGCTGAGAACTTTGATCTTGGCGTTACCAACTCTCCTGTCACTCCCGTTTATCTTTCGGGAAGTGTTCCTGAAGGCACTAACGTGATCATGGACCTGAGAGAAAACTACAACATCTTCTGCTCTATCGTTATCTATCCGGTGATTCCAAAAGGACAACTGCTGCTGAGACTAATCCCGACTTCTTCACATACATTGGAAGATGTGGAATACACCATCAAAGCATTTTCCGAAGTACGTAAAAAACTGGAAGCAGGGAAATATGTTGCATCAAAAATTGCACAGATATCCTGATTCCAGGATGATTGTACGAATCCGGGTCCTGGATCACCACCAATGTTGTTTCCCATCTGAATAGGTAAATATCCGGCTAAATTTATCCGTATCATGAATTTTTATCATTAACAAAGCATTCTGCGGGACATGGTCAAATGAAATCGGATTAGTTGATTCTGATTTTTTTATACCCAACGATTTCCATCCAAAATCCCAGTAGAGAAGTTCATAGATTCCTTCTTTCCTGATGCTTGCATTAAAAGTAAAATAAAATTCAAATCCACTGAAAGAAACAGGATTTTTATAATCATAACCAATCCAAACCTTATCCATAAGGTTATGTTCTTCACGAATAGTATTAAAATCAACCCCAGTCAATAGATTGCCATCAACAATTTTCTGTAAGAGCAAGCTGTCTTTAGAACCGGAACTGATAAAATCTCCTTTTACTTCTTTTTCTATCCCATTTTGGGTACTAAAGAACCTGATTTCATTAAGTGCAGTCTTGAGATTAGGGATTATAAGCCGAATAAAGCGGTATTTTGAAGTTGTTGAAATGGGAATACGATAAGTCCCCGGTTCAAAGGATTTAGTTATTTGATAGAGAATCTCACTTCGATCAAAATTTTTATTGTTGGCACCTTCAAGAATACAGCCAATGAATGACTTCTTATATTCTTCCAATTCAGGTCTTGGGAATGCGACATACGAGATTTTAATTTTTCGGGTATGCAATGTGTCGGGACAAAGAACTAAAGGGTTTCCATTCTCATTTAAAAGGATTGGGTATGCAGCAGGGATTATGTGCCCGGATTGATAAAAAGAAGGCAAATACACATTTTCTGAACCCAACGAACTAAATGAAATTTTCCCATTTTTCTTTTTTCCGAAATCTACAGGAATCCATGTTTGATTTGCTCCCAATACACAGACATAGGCATAGTCAACGTCGTATATGTTTTCTGAAACAGGTACTTTAATTGAAAATGTTTTAAAGTATTCAACCGTTACGTCCTTTAGATATGGATCTCGAAAGAAAGGGGGAATTTCTTCACCTGAATGGATTGCATGCTTTAGCAATTCAGTGGCATTCATTTTAAATGTTTTACGGTAAATCTTCGGGAATTGGATCGGGCCAATTGTAGGATGCATCTTCTTGCGTTCATAAAATGACTTTAAATAGCGGATACTATCTGCCCAGAATGGATCAAAAGGATAAAGACCGTCTTTCAGTTTTAGTGAGTTCCATTCATGTCCAAACTCATGTACCCTACATGCTGGAACAAAATCAATAGTAACAGGTATTCCAAATGAACGAAGCAGAAGACAATTAAACCAGCATTTTTGAGGGCAATGGGTTATCCGGGATTTCAAATAATCGCTGAGTTTGAGATAAGGAAACTTGTCGGCTACTCTCCATCCAATTTTTGTTTTGTTAAAATTGTACAATAACGAGTCGCAAAGCTGATGGACATTTAAAAATTTTTGCCCGGCTTTAAAGGAATAATTTCGGGTAAAAAACGGTCTCCACTCTTCCAGGCATGAACCATTCTCAACCCGGTATGGTAATGCATATTCAATGAAATCATCGTACCGGATACTGTCCTTAAACGGATTAGAATTGTAAGATTCAAACGCCAGATCAATATTACTGATTAACAGCTCTGATTTAATTGAGGTTAAATCATTTTCGCCCTTCGAATAAACATTTGAGAGGGGATAGATTGAAACCAGGCTATCCATAAGCGGATTAACCTGTTTCATGATGGCAATGGTCGATATCCCTTTTACCCGTAATGAGCCTAACTTTTCAACAACCGGCCGGTATTCTTTTAAATAGCTTGTATCATACGAAAAATGTCCCGGCATATTTTCAATCAGGAACCGGGCCGCTCTGAGTTTGATGCTGTCAGCAGGATCTTTCTTGTAATGCTCAATCACGCTCAGAAGCTCTTCTTTGTTCGCTCCTGCTTGCTCTAACGCTGATCTTAACTTTCTTTCATGATCTCCATAACCACATGATCCTATGATGATAGAAGAGAAGATGATAAAAAGAGCTGTGCGGAATTTTAAAAATGATTTTGTTCCCTGTATCATGATTTAGGTTATTGGACGAGCTCCGGCTCGTATTATTTTGTACGAATGCTTTATTGACAGTCTCAGAAAGAGTGGCAAATAAATAAATACGGCTACCATCGAAAAGATAAGCCCGCCCATGGCCCCGGCTGCAAAAGCAAACCAGAAAACCTCCTTTTGACCTCCCCATACAAAAGGCACCAGCCCCAATACCGTTGAAGTAATCGTCAGGAAGATGGGGATTATTTTGTGGTTGAAAGCTTTGATATACACTCGCAGGCTGTTCCTAACCCCTCTGGCACGGCAGAAATTGTTGTAATCGTTGATAATGTATAAACCTGCATTTACCACAATACCGCACAACAGGATAAACGAGGCAAAGCCTCCCTGATCAAAGTTAAGATCGAACAAATAAAAGGTCAGGAAAACCCCGATAAATGAGACCGGGACCATAAAAATTATGGCCAAAGGTTGCAGCAACGATTCGAGCAGGATGGAGCAAATGAAATAGATGATCAGAATAACGATAAGGATCAGAAAATACTGCTTTTTATCCTTTCTGTCCCAACCGCCCCAACTCATCTGTCGTATCGTGTAACCCAACGGCAAAATTTGAGTTAACTCTTTCTCCTGTTCTTCCCTGACCATTTTTGACAACGGCTCCGGCCCTATAAAATTGTAAGCCACCACCAGTTGGTATTGCTGGTTTGTTTTAAAAATATCGTTGCCCGATTTCTGTTTTCCCAACGTTCCAAAGCTGGCCAGTTTAAATTGTTTTTCACCAATGGAAACAGGACGGTTGTTCAGGTCCCAAACATTAAAAACACCATACGAATCGGAAACGAGCGATACCGGTTGCAATTCGTTGTTGGCATAAACCGGAGAGAGTCCCGCTTTGTAGACTTTGTCCTTTAAGAAAGAGTAAAACCGGCCCGTCTCAACATTGTTCAAGCCAAGACCTTCATAGTTGAAATCAATGGAATATTCATACAGGGTTTTGGCGTTCCAGCCTGTTGAGCCCGTTATCTCGATATCTTTGACCCGCTCATTCTCCTGAAGTTTACTTTTCAGTTGATCGGCATAACCGTAAAGCTGGTCATAATTGTAACCTTCGAGGATGATCTGGCTATTTTTATACCCGGTATTCAGTGAATTGGAGAACCCACGGCCAACCCCGTAAACCGACCAGTCCATCCCCCCAAGGCTAATGGCTTTCGAAGTAATCTCTTCCTTTAAAAAATAGGGGAAGGAGCCAAATTCATATTCAGGTTTAAACTGGATGGTAATGGACGAATTATTATAGGCGGTGATGGATGTCTGGAAAATATCGATTTCATTGAATTTACTCAGGAAATTTTCCATAAGGACTACTGCATCATTCAATTGCTGCACGGTACACCCTTCGGGCATCGTCCCCCGTGCATAAAGTGTGGTACGCGAAGGCTCCGAATAGAAGGAGTTTTCGAAAACAAATTCCGAAAAAAGCCGCAACGAACCACCCAGCGCTTTTTCAGCTATTGGGCGGACATCCTCCGTAAACCAGGGACTTCCCACCGTTTTGTTGTACCATTTGGCCCAGGTTCCTTCCTGCTCAATTTTAGTAGGAAGCCACTGCACCGGAATTCCAAAACCCAGGATAAATAAGACAACATAAGCCCATTTATACCGTTTGCTGAACCGGATGGACCGTTGGTAAAACCGCGAGATACGCACGGCGCGCCTTTTCCTTCTGAGATTTCGTGAAGTTTTTGAGATGCTTAATCTCACCTTATCCATCAGCGCAGGAATAAAAAAGAGCGCAATACCCATTGATACCGACAGGTTGACAATGATTACCTGGGCAAATTCGATCAGGTTGATTTTTTGTTCTTCCTTAAAGAAAAAAATCACGCACAATGCGCCAACTGTTGCCAGGGTTGAAGCCAGGATGGCCAAAAACGCTTTCCGGTTGCCCTGGTGCAGGACGTGATCGATCATGATGATGCTGTTGTCGATGATCATCCCGAATGAAATGGTAATTCCGGCCAGCGTGTACAAATGGATCTCGATTTTCAGGATGTAATAGAAAATGCAGGCAATCAACAGATTGGCAACGATGCCGATGGTGATCAGCAGCAGGTATTTGAATTTTCTGCTGATCAGAAAAACGAAGGTCAGCAGGATGATCAGGGAAAAAACCGTCCGCTCCGAAATTTTATTTAATTCATCATTCAGGTATTGCGTGGTATCGTTGGCAAGCAGCAGCGAATAACCCGAAGGGAGCCCGGCCTTTAACCTTTCCACCTCTTCCTTTACCTTTTTTGCCAAGACCAGGTTGTTGACATTGTCTTCGGGGTAAATAACCATGTTGATGGTATTTAAGCCATTGATCCTGAAATACGAAGAAGCCTGCTGTTCTTTGTAGGCAATCGTGGCAATATCGCCCAAAAGGACCATCCGGCTTTTTACTTTTTTTACAGGGATTGAACGCCACATAATGGTGTCGGCCACACCATTGCCCAGATAGATACCCGTAATTGTTTCAGCATGCGGGGTTATTTCCGACATAGTGCCTTGTCCAAGGTAATCCTTCCGGAAAAAGCCGGATACGCTTTGGGCTATCTCGTTCGAGCCGATGCCCAACTGTTGCGCCAGCTCGCTGTTAAACCGGATTTCCCATTCATAAGGCGTGGAACCATAAACCTTAACACCACTGATACCCGGGACAACCGACAATTTAGGTACCAAATGGCTCTCGGCGTATTTCTGGATAAAAAACGGGCTTTGACTCGCATTGAGCGTATAGGTCAATATAGGGCTGCTGTTTTCACCGCTTGTGCTCATGGATAGTTCGGGGAACGACACCTGTTCCGGCAAATCGCTGTAGGCCCTTCGGATCAATGAAGCCACCTCGAAACGGGCTGCATCCAAATTAACCGTTTTCTTGAACGACAAATTAATTCGCCCGGAACCTTTCGACGATACGGAAGAAACCCCCTTAATACCTTTAACAGAACTAAATAAACCTTCGAGTTTTGCTGTAACTTCCTGCTCGATTACCCGTGCCGAAGCATCGGGCCAGCGGTAACTGACCGACAAACCTGGTAAAGACCGTGAAGGGGTTAACTGAACATTCAGCAATGGCAACAAACTCGCTCCTACAATCATCAAGAGAATGAAGATGATAAGGATGGAGAATGACGAAAGTTTATATTTGTTTGAAGGACTCAAAGGGTTAGGAATTAGTTGTTTAAAATGTTTCTTTTGTTTGAATTGAAAAAAAGTTTGAAAGTTTGAATGTTTGAGAGTTACGAATTCGAAGATAATCGAAGTTTCGATTGTTCCTATTGTTGGAAATGAAGTTTTAGGGTTTGAACGTTGAACAGCGTAGCCTCAAACTCTCAAACCATTTCAAACAGCGAAGCTCAGACGCGAAGCTATCAAACGTGAAGCCTAAAACACTTTTAATTCAAAAACTATTTGACAAATTATGCCCGAGTTTTTATTTATCCTTAATGCATCTAATGGACAAGCCAAAACTTTTCGTCATAGGAAATCTGATTATGGATTTATTGGCTGAAGGGAGAAGACCTCTTTTATTATTATCCAAGCCTCGCCTGATAGCAGCAATTTTCCCAACGATAGTCTCATGTTCTTCAGATGTCCAAAAAGAGGTCAACTCACCTTCTCCATAAAATTTTGCTCCTCCATCATAATCTTTATCTTGCAATATCAATCCTGAGGGGATTGCACAAAATCCATATTCATCAGTTCCTTTCACCTCATCATCCCAAAATTGTGTACTCTTAAGCTTTTCGCCAACATCACCCCGATTTACTCCCATAAGCTCTAGTGCTTCATCTTTCATCCCAATAAATCTCTCTAACTCTTTCCACTCTGAATCAGAAGGCAGGTGCCAACCGTAAGCTGGAGTAAATTAAACCTTTAATTTACTCCAGCTAAACTAACTCAGGCCAGTCTGGGCAACAATTCGGTCAAAAATTTCCAGAATTTTTCAACCGATGCAATTTCAATTTTCTCATCCGGAGAGTGAACGCCTCTTAGTGTTGGACCAAATGATATCATATCCAGGTCCGGGAATTTTTCCAGAAACAACCCACATTCCAAACCTGCATGAATCGATCTGACTGCTGGTTTTATACCGAAAACCTCTTCATAACACTTTCTTGAAATATCCAACGTTGTCGAAGATGGATTGGGCGTCCAGCCACAGTAGCCTTCGCCATGCATTACAGTGGCTCCGGCAAGTAAAAAGGCAGACTCTACCATTTGGTATATGTCCTGTTTTCCACTCTCCTGGTCGCTTCTTTGACTTGTAACAATCTCAACAATAGATTCTTCTTTAAATTTGACACTCGCCAGATTGGTAGAACTCTCCACCAGTCCTGGCATCCTGGCACTCATTGAGTGGACACCGTGTGGCAAAGCATACAACATGTTCACAAATTTTGTCTGACTCTCCCTGGTCATTACTAAATCGGGCAAATCGGTACTTTCCAAAACAAGCTTAAATTTAGGTTCCTTTCCCAACAGTTCATTTTCCATATCCACCCTGAAATAGTTGATTTCAATGGTAAGGTGTTCCTTCTTATCCTGAGGGACAACCAAAACAACATTGGCTTCGCGCGGAATTGCGTTGCGAAGATTGCCTCCACTGAATCGTCCAATATGATATTCGCATGATCTATCTAATTGATAAAGAAAGCGATTCAATATTTTGATGGCATTTCCCCTACCCTTTTCAATGTCATCTCCCGAATGTCCTCCAAGCAATCCGGTAATACTGATTTTGAAGGCAACAAAATGCTTTGGAACCGCTTTTTTTTCATACTTGAAGGTTCCAACCGAATCAATTCCTCCTGCACACCCGATAAATATCTCACCTTCATCCTCCGAATCAAGGTTGAGTAAAATTTTTCCCTCCAGCATACCTGATTGCAGTGCTTTTGCGCCGGTTAAACCGGTTTCTTCATCAACTGTGAACAATGCCTCAATAGGAGGATGCATCAGGCTTTTATCGGCCAAAATAGCTAAAACAGCTGCCATTCCAATGCCGCAATCTGCTCCTAGTGTGGTACCCTGGGCCCTAACCCATCCATTTTCTACTATCGGAACAATTGGATCATTGAAAAAATCATGGTTAATACCTTGATTCTTCTCACACACCATATCCATGTGCGATTGCAAAACGACAGTATTTCCTTGCTCAAGCCCCATAAGGCCACTCTTTTTGATCACCAGGTTTCCAACCCGGTCTTTCCGGATCTCCAACTGGTGAGAGGCAGCAAAATTTTCAAGGTATTTTATGATTTTCCCCTCATGTTTAGACGGACGCGGCACCTGACATATCTCATTGAAATAATGCCAAATGGATGAAGGACTTAATTCTTTTAAACTATTCATATAGAAAAACTTATTCTATTAACTTTAAAGTAACACATAATAACAAGAACGATTAAAAAAAGATATATATCCCTATTCTCCAAAGATAAGATAAACATGCATAACATTGAACAGAGGTTAGAAAATATTGGCACATTTTCTAACCTCTGTTTAATTCGCAAAATGGATATTTTAATTAACTATTTTAGCAACAATTTCTCTTTAAAACTACGCCAATCTAATTTTTTAATTACTTTTGAAGTGAATAGGTGCCGCACGGCTTAATTGGGAATCCGGTGAAAATCCGGTACAGTTCCCGCTGCTGTAAGCCCGATCCTGCAAGGGATAGTACGTTTTTGATCATTGATCCACTGTTTGTTCTCACACGAACGGGAAGGAGATTAAGAATCGGGATAAGTCAGAAGACCAGCCATTCACAATTTAAGCTTTCGGGATAAAAGCGTGCAGGCGAATGACAACCAGTTGTTACTCCTCCTGTAGGCTTAAACATTTAATTTATTAGATCACAGTGGTTCGAAGAAAACAATATTCGTTTCTCGAGTCGGTCTCTGAGCTTGTCGAAGGGTTCGATTTTCGATTTTCGATTCGGTCCCTGAGCTTGTCGAAGGGTTTGTTTCTCGATTCGGTCCCTGAGCGTAGCCGAAGGGTTCGATTTTCAGGTCAATCGTTGGAATGGCCGGAATATCTCATCTCTATATTGATCATTTTAGTCGTAACATTCTCTGTTTCTGCATGTTCAGATAAATTAACAACCAATGATGGATTGGAGCAAACAATCAATCAGTCGCCCTATATAGCCAAAGTATTCGATTACCGGTATGGGCCAGGGCAACACGCGTCGCTCATCGCTCCCAATGAGAAATGCAATGCTTTTATAGGTGAGCCATGGATAAACGGAAAATCATTTACTTACCTGGGCGGTTGGGGCGGGTATATCATCGCAGGGTTTGATCATGCAGTAAACAATACGAATGGTCCTGACATTGCAGTGTATACGCAGCCTTCGGTCGGCTCTGAGCCTGGTGCAGTGTATGTGATGGCAGATACCAACAACGATGGTCTTCCGAACGACGGTCCTTGGCTGGAACTCAAGGGAAGTGAATACAACAATCCGCAAACTATTCATAATTATCAGGTTACCTATTACAAACCGGGAACTTCCGGCTACGTAACCTGGAAAGATAACCTGGGTAAAGAGGGCATACTCGTTCCGCAATTCGGAACCGGAAGCTGGTGGTGGAGCGGATATGGCGACAAAACCTCTGTTACCTTCTCCGGAGAGAAATTACCTGATGCATATGCCAACACCTCGAAGGATCCCTCTGTTCAGCTTTGGATACCTATTAGCGGTTTATTCAGGTTCGGATATGCTGAATGTTATGACAATGAAGATTATAGCTCCAAGCTGAAGGCTAATTTCTTTGATATTTCTACAGCTGTTGATGCTGCCGGTATGCCTGCCAACCTTTCAAAAGTTAATTTTATCATGGTTCAAAGCGGAGTCTTCCAAATTGCAGGCTGGTTGAATGAAGTATCCACCGAAATTAGCGGTGCGGCAGATATTCACCTATTGGACAAAAAAAGCTATTGATGAGACTTTCGCTCCTCAAGTTGGTTATGGTCTTGTTCATCCTTCAATCCTGCGATGCGGTGAAGGCACAATCGCTGAAGGATACCCTCCGATTGCAGACAATTCAAATTCTTGGCAGAAAAGTATCGAACAAATTCAATGAAACCAGGTCGGAAGTTGATTCAATAACGCTTGTAAGGTCAAGCTCCGTAAGGCTTTCAGAACTTCTCTCCCAGAATACTCCCATATTTATCAAAGAGTATGGACGAGGTGCGATGGCAACAGCCTCCTTTCGCGGCACGGCCCCATCGCACACGAAAGTAAGCTGGAATGGTCTGGAATTGAACTCTCCCATGCTCGGAATGGTCGATTTCTCATTGATCCCTGTCTATTTTGCGGATGAAGTGATGGTGCTTCATGGATCATCGTCCATGACAGAGTCTGCCGGAGCTTTGGGCGGTACCATTCGTCTCGACAACAGGGCAAATTGGGGCAATACCGTATCGGGAAAACTTTTAAGTAGCTATGGGAGCTTTAAAACTTTAGATGAGTATGCCCAGATCAGCTTGGGAAACAGAAAGGTTCAGTCAAAAAGCGCTTTTTTTTACAACTCCTCTCAGAATGATTTTCCGTTTGTCAATAAGTTGAATGCGACGATTGATCCGCAAACCAATCAATACATTTATCCCTCTGCGACCAATAAAAATGCCGATTACCTTAACTATGGGTTTTTGGAGGAGTTGTACTTTCAAACTGGTTCAAACAATTCATGGTCTGTCAGGAGTTGGTCGCAGCACAATGAGCGGAGTATTCCGCAATTGCTTACCAATGAAAGCAATGAACAAGCGAACATCAACAGACAAACAGAAAATGCCCTTCGTTCGGTGGCAGAATGGAAGCACTATGGCTCAAAGAGCAGGTTCTCTGTGCTATCTGCCCTGAACATTCAAAACTCCTCCTATAAGCTTGTAAACAAGGTTAGCGGGGCTCCTGACCAGATAGTTATTAACGCGGATTCTAAAATAACCTCATTTGTCAACAAATTTAGTTACCGTTATCAATTCGACGAAAAACTTGCCATCGAAGCGGGACTTCACGCCAGTTTGCATCATGTACTCAATGAAAATTTAGAAACAACCTCCAATCCTTCGGGATACAATAAGAGCAGATTTGAAAACTCCCTTTATGCAAAGATTGAAAAGCAGTTTAGTCCCAACTGGAATGCAGTTATGATGATCCGGGAGGAAATAATTGATTTTACCCACAAAGGATTACTACCGTTGCTACGGATTAATTATCAGCCTGATCCTGCAAAATCACTCATCTTTTCAGGTTCTGCAGCGCAAAACATCCATTCTCCTACGCTCAATGATCTTTATTACCTTCCCGGAGGAAATCCACTGCTAAGATCTGAAAAAGAAAACCTGCTCGATTTTGGGGTGGTCGATGAGTTTATTTTTGGAAAAAGCAGGATTCACACCGGAATATCGGTTTATCATTCAAATGTAAGAGACTGGATCATCTGGCTACCAACATTTCAGGGCTATTGGGAGCCGTTTAACATTGAAAAGGTAATTAGCCGCGGTATAGAGGCAAATGTTGCATGGAACGGGCAATTTAGTTCCTTCCGGTATGCTGTAAAAGGAAATTACGCATATACCAAATCGGTCAATCTCTCGGAGAATAGTCCGGCATATGGCAAACAACTGCCTTATATCCCGGAAAATTCTGCCAATGTTAACGTCAATCTCTCCTGGTCTCGTTTCCATGCTGACTGGATGTGGAACTACTACAGCAAAAGGTACACAACTACCGCCAACAGTGAAGATACTATCTCTGATTACCTTTATCCTTATTTCATGAACAATCTTCTCTTCGGAATTGCAATTCCTTATACAAAAAACAGATTGACAGCCGAGTGCAAAGTACTGAATATCTTCAATGAAGACTACCGGACTGTACTCCAGCGACCAATGCCCGGAAGAAATTATCAACTTGTGCTGCGTTATGATTTTTAAAACTGGAAATATTCATCTCAGGAGTTTATCTCTTGTACTGCTGTTCGGTCTCCTCGCCGGCTGCATGAAAGATGATGCCTGGATCAGGGAGCACCGGCAGCAGGAAAACATTCAGATTCCTTCAGGAGCCATGTTTATCGTCAATGAAGGCAACTTTATGTATGGAAATGCAACCCTCTCTTCATACGATACCTTGAATAGAGTGGTACAGAACGGTCTGTTCTACAAAGTTAACGGATTGCCATTGGGAGATGTGGCCGAATCGATGACTATTTGGAATTCGAAAGGGTATATTGTGATCAATAATTCCGGGAAAATCTATGTGATGGATGTCGCAAGCGGAAAATACACCGGAAAAATAACCGGATTGACCTCACCCAGGTTTATCCATTTCGTTAATGACCAAAAGGCCTATGTAACAGATCTGTATGCAGGTAAGATTTCCATTGTGAATCCAACGACCAACCTGATAACCGGATCAATCCCCTGCCCTTCGCACCCATCCACCGAGGAGATGGTGCAATTCGGGAACTTGCTGTTTGTCACCTGCTGGTCGGGAGATAAAACCGTACTGGTCATTGATACCGAAAAGGACCGGATCATTGCTGAAATTACCACAGGCCTGCAACCATGTGGCCTGGTTTTGGACCGTTACAACAAAATCTGGGTACTCTGTCAGTCCCTGCCGGGAAATATTTCCACCAGCATTGCCAAGCTGCAAAAAATCGATCCTTCAACCAAAATTATTGAAAAAAGCTATGAATTTCCGGCTACCGCGAAACCGGTAAAGCTTGTGATAGACGGATCCGGCGAAAATCTGTTTTATCTTTTGGGCAATGATGTCTGTAAAATGTCTGTCCTGGCCGATCAATTGCCCGACAAGCCTTTTCTGGCGCTCCAATCAAAATTGTTGTACAGTTTAGGTATTGATCCCCGTAATGGTAATATCTACGTCAGCGATGCGCTGGATTACCAGCAATCAGGGATTATCACACGCTTTTCAGCGTCCGGCAAACTTCTTGATACTTTTAAGTCAGGGATTATACCGGGGAGGTTTTGCTTTCAATAATGTGAAAACGTGATAATGTGAAAATTGGGAAATGTGGAAATGTGAAAATTGATCAGGCATCAGACTTTTCATTTTAGACTGCAATGCTGGGTTTATTGTAATCCTACCACGGAGTGGTTAAATGTGAATAGCCCCGGGTGGAGTCCCGCTGTTGCGGGAGAACCCGGGGTAAGGAATGCCTTACCAGGAACCGTCCGCGATAGTATTTTGAAAATAGCTGACATCATCGTTTCGGACGGAAGAATGGAATCTTGGAAGAAGCGGGTCTGTTCAATAATTACACACTTGACACACTTTGTTGAACAGACCCTTGAACAGTCCCAGAAGCGCGAGCTTAGTAACGGTTCCGGGGAGCATAGTAGCAATTATGGGAAGCTAAGTAACGGTTACTGGGAACTAAGTAGCAATACTGGGAAGCTTGGTAACGGTAATGTGGAGCTTAGTAGCAATAATGGGAAGCTTAGTAGCAATTCAGGGGAACTTAATAGCAATTCCGTGGAGCTTAGTAGCAGCTCCGGAGCGCAAAGTGACTGATTGAAAATCCTTGTTTGACGGTCCGGAGCGCTAATTAACAGTTTGGTACATCCGTTCGGTAATTACCTTTAGCTCGACCATTTCCGACAGGGGTTGGACCAACTCCGCGACAGCATCAATTTTGGTTTTAAAAGCGGTAAGGTAGGGCGGATCGAACATCGGGGAATAAGCAGTGAAATCACTCAAATCGCGCGCCAGGCTAATAGCGCCAAACCCGCATACAACTGGCAACTCTTCGTTTTTGCAGCCAAAACTGCGGTTCATGTTCAATTTCATTTAAAATAGTTTAAGGGGTTAATAATAAATGTATGAGAACTTTATGTAAATTGTCAATTGACAATTATTTAAC
>Ga0172379_10008013_pt1 | contig 13476 bp, 12 predicted proteins | sample GrowelOW334metaG_FD_119756 | JGI IMG/M metagenome (GOLD analysis project Ga0172379, IMG submission 119756) | Groundwater microbial communities from an aquifer near a municipal landfill in Southern Ontario, Canada - Groundwater well OW334 metaG | ecosystem: Environmental > Aquatic > Deep... | reverse complement strand
TTTTTGAAAGTCCTTGTACTTGTCTTCTTTAACTTCACCGCCGATAATTACATTTTCATTAGCCACGATTGATGGTGGCACTAGATCCATAGTGATGTTGGTAAAAGGAGTCTGAAAACCAACGCGAGTCGGAACATTGATATTAAATAAGAATTCTTGGATACATTGTTTTACTTCGCGGTAAGTTAAATTATCATAACGGATAAACGGTGCTAAATAGGTATCAAAACTGGAAAAAGCTTCAGCGCCCGCTACTTCGCCCTGCAAGGTATAGAAAAAGTTAATAATCTGACCCAAGGCAGTACGAAAATGCTTAGGTGGTTTAGAATCGATCTTGCCGCTAACACCGCCAAAACCGCGCATTATCAAATCTTTTAAATCCCAGCCAGCGCAATATGGCGCCAAGAGCTGTAAGTCGTGGATATGAATATCGCCGTTATGATGGGCTTCGCGAATATTAGTAGTATAGACCTTACTTAACCAATAATTAGATGAAATTATAGAAGCTAAATGGTTATTTAAACCCTGCAAGCTAAAACTCATGTTAGAATTCTCTTTAACTCGCCAATCTGATTGTTTTAAATAGTCCTCCATGATGTCATTAGAATTAATCATGGTCTCCATTTCGCGTAAACGGGCTCGGTTATCACGGTAAAGGATGTAGGCCTTAGCGGTTTTAATCTGCTTATTGACGATTAACACCTCTTCAACAATATCCTGGACTTCTTCTACGGCCGGGATACTGCGGGCATGAAATTTTTCATTTAACGCGTCTACGACCTGCTCGCTTAGTTTTTGGGCTAAATACTGGTCAGGCTTGCCGATTGCTTCCGTTGCCTTGTAAATAGCGCTAGTCACCTTTTCCTGATTAAAATCAGAAATTTGACCGTTTCTTTTTCTAATTTGAGTTATCTTTTCTAGGGGCATGGGTTTTTATGTAAAGTTTTATTTTTTCGTCTTCTTTTTGCCGTCTGTCAGCTTGTCCAGCTCTCTCTGGAAGGTCTGTAGGTCATCAAATGACTGGTAGACGCTGGCAAAACGGATATAGGCGACCTGATCTACCTTTCTTAGGTATTTCATGATAATCTGGCCTATTTGGCCGGAAGTAACTTCATTCTTACGTAAGGCTTGAATATCTCTTTCGACTGAATTCACTAATTGCTTAAACTTTTCTTCGGTAATTGACCTCTTTTCCAACGCTTTCCTTAATCCTCGCACTAATTTATCCTTATCATACACTTCTTTGCGCCCATCTCTCTTTACGACCGATAAATCTAGGATTTCTATCTCCTCGTAAGTCGAGAAACGGAAACCGCACTTCAAACATTCTCGGCGTCTTCTGATTGACGACCCGTCAGTGGCAACACGGGAATCCACCACTTTTGTATCTTGGTAATGACAGACCGGACATTTCATAATTTAGAGTACTTCTTTTAGTTTTAAGGCCTAAAATTACAGTAGCAAATAAAAAAACACCTGTACTTATCGTTACAACATAAACTATGGTGTAGAAGGGGCCGAAGAAAGGTGTTTTGCGCTACGTTTAGCGCCGCTTATATGGTATAGTACAACATCTAGTATAACATACTTGTATTATACCACTATATGTAGTAATGTCAAGATCTCGGGTTTTCGCTTATTTTAAATTAATTAATTAACCCACTATTAGAATAACATTTTTTATAGAAATGACAACCCCTTTTTTACTGTGGAAAAACCGAAAATAGTGGATAACTTTTACTCCATTCCCCACTCCCCAAAACAAACAAAAAAACGTCAAATTTTTGACGTCTTTTTGTACTATATATTAAAAAATGTTATTCCAAATAACTCTTTTTTAAAAATCTACTCAGCCCAATTTATTGATAAAAAATCATTTTTATATTTATTGCCAAGATTCTTGTTAATCCCCATCACAAAGTGAATATTACCCAACAAATGATTTTTTAATTTTATTATAGATTCTTCGGTTGCAGCGATTCCCTTCCTACTCAAATGATTTCTTGGACCAAATTTTTGGATATAATACAGCTCGTCTTTTATTTCATTTCTCTTTTTTCTGGGAATGTTCGGAAATTGATTAACAACAACACTGTTCACAATTAATTGCATATTGCTGGTAAGAGTGTCGATTTTGTTAGATCGGACATCAAAACCTTCGCTCTTTAAAATTTTAACAATTGTATTTTTAAATTTTAAAACAGGAAGATTGCCAGAAATCGTAATGTCATCTACCCAAAAAGTATATTTCCAATTATACCTTTCTGCTAAATAATGCAACCTTCTTTCAAAGTCTATTAATACTAATGCAGCTACTTTTGGACTTGTACTGAATCCTTGTGGTAAATGTGGGCTTGGCTCCCGCACTGTTGTTAAAATAGAAATTATTTCTGCGCATTCATCACTCCATTGCAACTTTTTGAATGCCTTAAAAACCTTATCGGGACTAATTGAAGGGAAAAAATCTTTAATGTCAATTTTTAAAATAGCTTGTTTTTTTACATGCCTCTCGGCATTAGTTCTTAAAGATTTTCCCTTTATTCCTCCTTGAAATTGATCTGGCAACGGAATTACGTCTAAAATTTTTTTATCAATTTGTTTTAAAACCTTTTTGAGCTTAGGCTTTGCATCATACAACTCGCGTTTTTTTCCTCTGGTTACTCTGGCTCTATGATAATAATCATATCTATGATTTCTTTTTAGACTTAATAAAAAATCCTCACTAATTAATAAATGTTTAGCAAGGACTTTTATTGTAAAAAATTTTAACTTCTTTTTTTTCACATTCTTAACTATTAATCAACTCCCCAAAAAGTAGTTTGTGAATATTTTTCAAATTATCATCTATCTCTTTTGCTAACTGTTTGCTCTCGTTATCTTTAAATTTTGAATAATCCACCTTTTCCCAAAGTAATAAATTTAATGGTACATTCAAAATATTCGCAGCTTTTTCTAAATAACTAATTGGAGGATTCCGCTTCCCATTTTCAATTAGTGATAAATAATTGGGTGATATTCCTGTTTTAGTTGCAAAATCTTTCTGACTAATATTATTTTTTAAGCGTAATAATTTTACTATTTTCCCTCTAGACATATTTTTACAGTTATATATAAATTTATAGTGAATTAGATGAGGGCTTTGGCTATATGTACGATAACATAAGCTTTTAGTAATAGTTTAGTGATCTCAAGAATCGCGTCTTGAGAGTCATTTTTTTCTATTAACTTCTTAATGTCACCATTTATTCCGGATATCTCTTCCAAAACCCTTAAAGCAGGGGCAGCGCTCTTTAGTTGTGGATTTTTTCTTGCGGGGTTTGGTTTCGGATTAACTCTATTATATTTAATCATACTTTTTAGGGTTAATTATTATTCTCTCATTCTGAAACTTAATCTATACAGAAATCTAGAGAACCACATTTCAGGGTAACAAGGCAAACTAATGCCTAAACACGCACTGCACCTCAGGCCTAAGCGCCTGCTTACCCTGATCGGGTAATCTAAAATTACAAAATAAAAATATTCTTATAATTAACTTCCCCTTACAATTTACTTCTTTTATCTAATTCTCAATATATAATATTCTTAATATTTATATTGCCAATTTAATAAGCAAAGTGCTTTCGACATCGAGTCTTGCGGGGGGAACAAATATCCTGCGAGTCTCAAACTTGCAGGGAAGATGAATGACATCTTTTTTGGTGCGTGTAATCCAAACCTATATTTTCCACACTAAATTATTAAGGTGCATGAAAGACAAATAGTCTTTAATACTATTATACATGAAAAAAATGTTTTGTCAAGAAATTAAACTTTTTGTCAATGTTTTTGCGCAATTTTTGCTATTAATAGCTAATTTTATCTACAAAAAAACGCCCCTTACGGGACGTCTGAGATATGTGCTGAATTTATTCACATCATCTTCTTCCGAATGAAGGCTGGGATACCGAGCTCGTCTTCCTCTTCTTCCGGCGCGGCCATTTCTTTTCTTTGGGCTGGTATAGCTTGGGCTGCTTTTAGGGATGATATTTTAGGTTTTTTCTTTTCGATTATTCTTTTGTCTTCAGTTTCCTTTTCGGAAATGAAAGCGTTCGGAGTATATCTGTTTTCTAAATTAACTGCGTCAACGTTATTTCTAACTCTATTGCCAAAACCGGTAGCGACGACGGTCACCTTTAATTCGTCTTTCATCTTTTCATCAATGACAGTACCGAAAATAATCTTAGCGTCTTCGTCGGCGGAAGCGGTGATAATTTTTGCGGCTTCGTTAACTTCGTTCATTCCTAAGTTCACGCCGCCGGTAATAGTAAATAAGATACCGCGCGCGCCTTCGATTGACATCTCGAGTAATGGAGAGTTGATAGCGATCTTGGCGGCTTCAATAGCTTTGTTCTCACCGCTAGCTTGACCAATACCCATCAAAGCGGAACCGGCGTTAGCCATAATCGCTTTAACATCGGCAAAGTCAACGTTGATTAAACCAGGAACTGTTATTAGTTCGGCGATACCGCGCACACCCTGTTGTAAAATTTCGTCTACAATCATAAAGGCGTCGAGTAGCGACGTCTTCTTATCAATAACCTGTAATAATTTATCGTTAGGAATGGTGATGATAGTATCTACTTTATCAGCTAAGTCGGTCATACCGCGATCAGCAATATTCTTTCTCTGCATGCCCTCAAAACCAAACGGCTTAGTGACAACGGCAACGGTTAGTGCGCCGAGGTCGCGAGCAATTTCGGCGACCACTGGAGTCGCACCGGTTCCCGTACCTCCACCCAAACCACAAGTGACAAAAACCATGTCCGCGTCTTTCAGGGCATCTCTGATATCGTTCTGGGATTCTTCAGCTGCCTGGCGTCCCAATTCCGGATTCATGCCAGCTCCCAAACCGCGGGTTATGGATTTACCAATATGTAATTTTTTTGAGGTCTTATTATAATGAAGGGCTTGGACATCAGTATTAACAGCAATAAACTCGACGCCTTTTATACCCATTTCAATCATACGATTAACAGCACTACCGCCGGAACCGCCCACTCCCACTACCTTTATTTTAGCGAATGTTTCTGCTGCTGGTTTTACTTCAGCCATATGAAGCTATTTTAATATAAAAACTGACTTTAATAAGTTAATTACATTTTATAATAAAAGGGTAAAAATATCAAGTCAATTAAAAAGGGTGTATAAAAAATGTATACACTCTATGGAATCATGCCGGCAAAGATATCTTTTACTTTTTGCCAGGTATTATTGAAGGCTTTGCCGCCCGGTAGTTTAAAATTACCTCTGCTAGAAGCGCCCTGCATCTGGTTACCCCAAACGACGAGGCCTAAAGCGTTAAAAAATTCAGTTTCGTTTACCTTATCGATAATGGTTGAGATATTTTTATTAACTCCGAGGCAGACTGGCAGGCGTAATTGCTTTTTAGCTACTTCGACAATGTCGTGAAGTCTTGTGCCGCCACCGACTAAGTACACTCCGCCCGGCAACATTCCGGAACGATCAATCTTTTTTAATTCGGCGTCAATTTTTTCAAAAATTTCTTCGACTCTCGCTTCAATAATTTCCGCTAAGTAACGGCGAGAGATTGTTTCTACTTCGTCTTGTGCATCTTCCTCTTTGGCAATTTCGGAAATATCTATTTCGTCTTTCTTATTAAAGTTATCTGGTGAGGCGCTGCCAAACTCCATCTTTATTCTATCGGCTAAATTAATCGGGCAACGCAGGCCGATGGCGATATCGGCGGTGATATGTTCTGAACCAATGGGGATAACGGCGGTATGTAGTAATTCACCTTCTTCAAAAACGGCCAAGCTGGTAGTGGAGGCGCCGATATTAACTAAAGCCGCGCCTAACTCTTTTTGCTTCGGGCCAATGACAGCTTCAGCAGCGGCCAAAGGTGATAGGACTAAGTCTTCAATATCTAATCCGGTTCTAAAAATAGCTTTAGTTAAATTCTTAATCTGGCTGGATAAACCCTGAATAATTAAAGTCTCTACTTCCAGGCGCACTCCTATCATACCGATTGGATCTTTAACGTCTTCCTGGTTATCAACGGTAAACTTAATTGGGATAACGTGCAGGATTTCGTAGTTTGGTGGAACTGATAAAGCACGAGCAGCTTCTAAAGCTCTTTCAATATCGTCTTGGCTAACTTCGCCGTCACTTTTACTAACCGCCACCACACCTCTGCTCTTTTCGCACTTTATATAAGGGCTATTTAAACTTACCCAAACACTTTCTACCGGTACGCCAACCAGTCTTTCCGCTTTTTCTAAACACGCAGAAATAGAAGACGTCACATCTTCTATGCTTTTAACGGCTCCCTTATTAATTCCGATCGACGGAGCACTAACGGCGCCAATAATTTTTAGGTTATTTTCGTCGCCCATGCCACGAACCTGTTGACCGACTACCAGACGGACAGCTGTAGAACCGATATCTAAGCCAGCAATTATATTTTCCTTCATAAGTTTACTTCTTGAACAAACTTTTTATACAGTTATATCCAAAATTTATTATAACATTATTATACTAAAATATCTAGAAAAGGGAAAGTCTGCCAACAAACTGAATGTTTTAATTGCCACAATGGCATTCTATTACTCTATAATTTGTCAGCACCTTGCCCCACGGGGTGCATACATAATTAAAACATATTTCGGCACCGCAACCGTTGCAAGGCGAACACCCCCCATTATCGGATGCTGCTCCACATGTCCCACAAGGACAAACACCAGTTTTCATCCAACTTGATACATATGGATCGGATTCAGTAAACGACGGTGTTGCTTGATCGCAGACAATTTGAGTACCGTTGCCTCTGCACCAATAACCGTTAGATACCGAACCAACCTTGGGATCTGTCTCAGTAAACGATGGCGTTGCTTGATCACAGATAATTTGAGTGCCGTTAGTTCTACACCAATTATTATTAATTAATGTTCCAATTTTAGATATTGTTCCGCTAACCGTTAAATTACCCGTTACATTGGTATTCCCTAAAACATTTAATTTATAAGGAGACGGACTTGCCGTTCCAATTCCGACATTACCGCTAGTATCGATAGATATGCCCTCATCATCACCGTCATTTGAGATCCAGCTGTTAAAAACACCGCGAGTGGCGATAATAGGACCAGTAACAGCGAGAGAATGGCCGCCTTGTATAGTCTGAGCAACAGCAGATGATGAGAATATTGGCTTTGGAATGTTGTCACCTGGAGGAGCGGCGGTCGGAGCAGACCAATCAGCTAAAATAGATTGCAAGGAAACCGTCAAACCAAAGGTTAGCAAAACGGCAATCAGAATATGCAGAGCTAGTTTGGGATTATTTTTATTGCTCATAAATTTTATTCTTCTAATTTATTTAGTGTTTCCAAAACTTGCTGCTGTTTTTTTAGCCGGTCTGGATCTTTACTTTCATTTTCTTCTGCCTTCTCGGTGGCTCGCTTTATTAACTCTACTGACATAGCTTCTTCAGTTAAATCTGCTGGCAGTTGCTTGGTTTTAGATTGTACTGATTGCTGGGTTAAATTATATCGATATAGTAAATATATCCCGGCAGTAGCGATAATGGCCACGATGATTAAAATAATAATGGCAGTGCGAGGTTTCATAAACTTAATTAAAAATATACGGAGCAAAAATTATGATGCCGATTATAACAGCAAAAAATGATGCTAAAAAAACGGCAGCGGCCATTATGTCTTTTATTTCCTTAACATAATCATGAATTCGAGGTTTTAAAACGTCGGTCACTCTTTCTACAGCGCTGTTAGCTAATTCCATCAGAAGCACGGAGCAAATAGTAAAAAGAATAATACACCATTCGATTTTACTAATTCTAAAAAAGATTCCTAGGGCAATAACAAAAATTGCTACCAGAGACTGAATTTGAAAATTCTGCTCTTCAATAAAGGTCTTCTTCAAACCCTTGAAGGCATACCAAAAACTTTTAAATAATCTTTTTACTCTGATCATAATCAAAATTAAAAATTATTTTATTCTTTTTAAAAACTCTTCTCCTAGTTTTATCATTTTTAACCTCCCCTTCTCTGTTTTATCATCATAACCAATCAGATGCAGAAGTCCATGGACTAGTATAAAAATTAATTCTTCGTTTATTTTTTTGCCAGATTCTTTAGCTTGCCTTTTTATTTGCGCATAATCAATAATTATTTCTCCCAAGAAATCTCCCTCGCCGACAAAAGACAAAACATCAGTGGCTTTATCCTGATGCCGATATTCTCGATTTAATTTTTTAATAGCACTGTCACCGACAAAAGCGATTGATATTTCTTTCGATTCTATTTTATAATATACTAAAAAATTTTCCGCAACTTGCCTAGCTAACTTAATACTAATTTTATTTTTAGTTTGGTTGTTTACTTCTACTATCATACTGACAAGCTATTTCAAACTATCAATCATTAGATTAAATATATTTTTATGACCGAGCACGGTGCCGTCGCCAATATTATAAAAAAGAGAGTAGATTTTATCACCGAGAGGATTGGACAAATAAACGCGCAAGCCATCTTCGCTAGCTATCCCCGACCACTCCTTTTTATAGACAGCTTGGGTTGGTAAAATTAAATTAGTGTTAAACTGTTCTTTATACCAATCTTCAATCGTCTGTTTTTTTGTGTTGTCAACGACAGTAATTTCTATAAATTGCTTATCATCAATTTGAAACACGGTGGCGCCATCACCAGCGCCGTTATTTATCGTCCAAGCCTTGGGATAATATAAAGTATAACCAAAAGTCGGATCACTATAAACTTCAAATTTAGTATTGACTAAAAGCTTGCCTTCGCCAGCTGGGTTGTATAGACCTTTTAATTCCGCCAGATCGTTATAACTATCACCGTCGCTGTCTACTTCAGTTGGTTTCGTGCCAATCACCACTTCTTCTAAATCAGTTAAACCGTCGCTGTCGCTGTCAGGAGCGGTAGTTAAAATTTTCTTCGTTGAAGTTGCCGGAACTATCGGCACGTTCGGAATATTCTGATTGTCGCCAATCTCATATTCAGAAGAAGTCGCTACTGAACCGGAGAGCAAGTCTTCGGTGGTTGAACTAATTAAGGAAGATTGATCTATGTTATTGCTTACAACAAAATCGGAAGAGGTCGCTGCTGAGCGAGCAGGCTCCTGACTTGCGTCATTGTTGGTATTTTGGCTGGTAGTGTTGATGGCAGTAGGCGTGTTTTGAACCGTAGCGTTCGGTTTATTTTTAAACACATACCAATAAATAAAAACGCCAGCTGCAACTAAAAACAAAAAGCCGAGCGATAATATTATTGCTCCAGTTTTTTTAGCTTTGTTGGCATCCAACTTTTTTCCTAAAAATCTTTTCGGCATCGTATAGACGGTCACATCTTTTTCAATATTTTCCACAATTTGGTTGGCAGCCACATCGGACTCCAATATTCTTTTGTCGGTTTTTTTCTTAAAAAGCATATCTTATTATTTCATTTCATTTAACGCCCCCGGTCCGCGAGGATTCATTTTAGCTTTTACCTCATCGCCGTCTTTATAACCATCGTCGTCAGTGTCCTGGCTCAGAGGATTGGTTTTATAGACCTTAACTTCTTCGCGATCAAATAAACCGTCGCTATCGCTATCAACGCTATTGGGGTTCGTACCTAAAAATTTTTCCTCGCTGTCGATCAGTCCATCGTAATCAGAGTCAACTTTTTCCGGTGATTGCGTGACGGCAGCGTTATTTTGTACCTGACTGACAGACTCATTGTTGCCGGCTGGTAAAAGATTATTTTCGGTTTGCTCTTCAACTTTTTCCTTAACAGTTTCTCCTCTCTTTAATAAACTTATCTTAGCGACAATAACACTAGCATAGTGCGAACTAAAAGTGGATAGTTGCTGGCGGTAAACAAAACCGCCGCCGATCAATAAAATGGCAATTATTAAAATAACTATTTTAAATAAATGTTTTTTTATTTTTCCTAAGATACCTAGACCTTCGTTCTCGTAATCAATAGTCTGAATTGGACCGGTGTTTGCTTGTTTTATTAAACTGCTTTTACTGACATTAACATCGACGACGGTATCGGCCGAAACATCGTTCTCGTCGGCAAAAATATCATCCAGCTGGACATCCTCTTTCTTTACGTTGCTTTTAATTTCGTTATCATTCATAGAATTAAGCTTACCAATAATAAAAATTCTTGTGGCGAAAAGCTATGGTGCTGGTGAAAACGGACCAACAGACGAGGTGGAGGTGCTACTCTCATTACCAGACGCGTCAACGGCAGACACCAAAAAGTAATAGGAGTTGTCAGATCTTAAACCAGACAAAATTACGGCCGTAGTTTTCCCAACGTTTCGCCCGACACCAAAGGCATCCGGACTAGCACCATAATAAACTCTATAGCTAGCTGCATCGCCCACCGCATCCCAACGCAAACTAATCTCGCCGCTAGTTGTGGTGGGTTCTGCATTTAAATTAGCGGGAATATTGGGGGCGGTTATATCACGAGGAGTGAGACTAACTTCGCTATATAAATTTGTCTCCACTCTGTTATTCGAATAAATCGCTGTTAATCGGAAATAGTACGTAGTGCCTTTTTGTAAACCAGTGATCTGATAGGTATTAGCGGTGCTAGATAATTCCTGATGGCTTGAATAATTTCCGGAGGCAGTTCCCCAATATACGCGATAGTTAGTTAAACCAGGCTCAGGAACTGGAACCCAATTGGCGGTCGCACTGTTACCCGTTCCGTCATCCGTCATAGTTAAACTGGTCGTGGCGGTCGGCACATTCTCACGGAAAAAGTACGTTTCTTTCAACGCGCTATCAGATCTGCCGCGAACAATGGGCGGCGTTGAATCTGTACCCAAGAGCGGCGGTAAATCATCGAATGTTCCAGCACTGCCGCTATCACGACAATAATACAATTCGTAATTGTAGCTACTAGTGCAATCTCCTGAGCCTGCAATACAGTTTCCGGGTTGATCTCGCCAAGGAGCCCAAGAGCCGTCGGTATTTCTTACTGGCCAAGGATTTTCACATAAAAAAACATAAACATTAGCTTGGCCGGTTCTGGAGCGGTTTTGTCCTACAACACTAGCAGTAGCGCTAATTATCGTTCGGTCGTCCTTTACATTCTGTGAAGTGACTGTTTGGATAGGATCTGGAGCGCCATCGTTTGTGACAATTGCAACGGAAGATTTGCTGGAGCGCCAATTCCAAGTCCATTCGTAAACTCCGGGGATACTGCTAATTGCCCGCCCGTCTGAAGCTTGTGGTACGGCAGTAAAAGAAACTCCCGTATTAATAGTTGTAAATAAATAGCTGGCTGGATCAATAACAACATTATCCAATTCGCAAACATCCTCGCCGGTACGGAATGCCCAAACATAAGAACTGTTATAGGCAATGCCATTAAAGGTTAACATTTCCGGCTGACCGTCGTAGGTCGCGTCGTTCATACCGATCCCCCAGGCATCTACTACTCCTTGCTGATTATCTAAATTTCTATCACCCTTGACTATCGCAAAATAAACCCTGTTGGCATCCAAAGCAGAGGTTAATCTAAACTCCATCACGCCATTGTCAGTAGCATCGTTGTAACCAGTTGCGACACCTTTTACTGCGCAATAGCTGTGGCCCGGTTCAGGATTAAATTGAGCCAACGCCGTCTGTTGCGGCCAGACTATGCCTAAAATTCGGCGGAATGATCTTCTTATATTATCAATGAATTGAACAAATTTATTTTGACGAGGCGTTTCTAAGGCTAGGTAAGTCGTCCCCGCTGGACAAGTTAAATCTTCATAATCGCCCAGCAGTATAATATTACCGGTAAAACTAGGTATGGTCATTTTCTGGTTAAAGTTCACTCTGATTAAGGTGTTACGGCAAACATTCTCTTCCTCGTTAACTGGCAATACTTCGCTAACTTGAGGTCGTTCATGACAGCAAGTATCTGTTCCGCATCCTTGAAAATCACCGCCATAACATTGGCTATTGTCAGTACAGCCGCAGCACAAACCTCTGTTGCCGGCAGGACTGTCGCAGGGTTCGTTAGGTAAGCAATCTAATCCGCTAGGACAGGTGTTGTCATTAGGATCGCAACAGCAACGACAATTAGATCCCAAGTCATCACTAATGCAATTGTATATTCCACAACTTGCCAACCCGGTGGCGCAGCTATAAACATTGGATAGATTTTGACATCTTTCACCAATCGGCGCATCTTCTGGCCCGACACATTGGCCACTACACTCTGCTATTGTCTTGTACCTGCCGGTGTCGTCAGCAATACAATCGGCAGTACTACCGCTGATTTCACAGGAAAAATAAGCACAAGATCCATCGTCATTTCTAACACCATCCGTACCGACCCCCCGACATTCATTATCTTTCTTGGGGTCGACGCAGCAAGAATCATGGTTGGCGCATTCAGTAGAATTTAAAGCAGCGCAATCACGACAAATACCGGTTGCACTAGTGGAAGTATCACAGAATTTTCCCTCATGCCCCTCACAATTACAGGCTGCATCTGGATCAGCTGCCGCTGCGCAGCCCGAACAATAACCGTAAGTATCGGAATCGGTGCCGGAAGCATCAGTGCCGCAATTACCTTCACAAGTTAACGGCGCACAGCAATCCTGGGCATCCTGACCGATGCGACAGCAGCATTCACAAGAATTTTGGTCAGCCACTCGACATTCGGTGCCAACACAATGAGAGGCGCCAGTGCACATTCTTTGTCTGGAAACACAATCTCCCTGACCGTTGTTATCGTAATCCCGGCAATTAAAATTGCTAGGGCAAGACTCGCAAGTTTCTGCTAAATTAACACAACGACCATTACCGGCGCTTACCCATCCCGACGGACAACTGGCAGTAGTAATAATCTGCCAATAAAATTCACCGCCGGTACCATATGCTTCACAGGTAGCGGTAACTTCACGACCGAACAAATCATATTCCGTTTGAGTGCAAAATCTATCTGTCAAAACACACGTATCTAAACTAGTTACAAAATCACAAGTATCGGTTGTGCAATTATCAACGCTAGCGCAAGTATCATCGCAGGTTACTCCCTCTAGAACCTGGTCACCGGTTGCCGTATAAGGAGAACAAGCTCCTGGAGAATTAGGACAGGCTAGCGGATCACAACGATTAGTTCTTTCTGACCTGCCCTGGCAACTGTCGGTAGTATCACTACGCGGTTGGCAGGTGCAACCGGAAGCTGGATCGCAAAAATAGTTTGTCGGATCGGCACAGGCGGGATAGGCGCCATTACAGGTTGAACCATTACTGCAATTTGCTCCCGGCTCAGCAGTTACGGCCGTGGAGAACGTCCAACCAAAAGCGGTGGGCGCAAAAGCCGTACCAGCGCAAGTACTAGTCGCTCGACAGATTCCAGACCAGACAGAATTTGAACCACAGCATTCTTCTATTCCTGATTCGCAATCGCTGTTGCTAGTGCAACTACCCACCGTAAA
>Ga0172379_10008012_pt1 | contig 13477 bp, 11 predicted proteins | sample GrowelOW334metaG_FD_119756 | JGI IMG/M metagenome (GOLD analysis project Ga0172379, IMG submission 119756) | Groundwater microbial communities from an aquifer near a municipal landfill in Southern Ontario, Canada - Groundwater well OW334 metaG | ecosystem: Environmental > Aquatic > Deep... | reverse complement strand
GACGCCACGCGCGCGCTCATGGGCACCAACATGCAGCGCCAGGCCGTTCCGACCATCAAGCCGGACGCGCCGATCGTCGGCACGGGCATCGAGTATCGCGCCGCGAAGGACTCCGGCCACGTGATCGTCGCGGAACAGGACGGCGTCATCTCGAAGGTGGACGGCGGACAGATTCAGATTACGGACAAGCAGAACAACGTCTACGCCTACGAGCTCAAGAAATTCCTTCGTTCGAACAACTCGACTTCCATCAACCAGCGGCCGGTCGTGATGCCGGGCGACAAGGTCAAGCGCGGCGACGTGGTCGCGGACTCTTCAGCGGTCGACAAGGGCGAGCTCGCGCTCGGCCAAAACGTGCTCGTCGCGTTCATGAGCTGGGACGGATACAACTTTGAGGATGCCGTCATCATGAGCGAGCGGCTCGTGCATGACGACCGGTACACGAGCGTGCACATCGAGAACTATCTCATCGACGTCCGCGACACGAAGCTTGGGCCGGAAATCGTGACTTCCGACATCCCGAACGTTTCGGAAGAAAAGTTTAAGAACCTCGACTCCGAGGGCGTCATTCGCATCGGCGCGGAGGTGAAGTCCGGCGACATTCTCGTCGGAAAGATCACTCCGAAGGGCGAGACTGAACTCTCGGCGGAAGAGAAGCTCCTGCGCGCGATCTTCGGCGAAAAGGCCCGCGACGTGCGCGACTCCTCGCTGTATCTCGAGCATGGGGAGCACGGGAAGGTCGTGGACATCAGGGTGTTCTCACGCGAAGCCGGCGACAAGCTGAACCCGGGCGTCATCAAGCAGATCCAGGTGTCCGTCGCGGACATGAGAAAGATCCAGGTGGGCGACAAGGTCGCCGGACGACACGGCAACAAGGGCGTCATTTCAAAGATCGTCCCGATCGCGGACATGCCGTTCCTTGAGGACGGAACTCCGGCGGACGTGATTCTCACCCCGCTCGGCGTCGTCTCCCGCATGAACCTCGGACAGATTCTGGAAGTGCACCTTGGTCTCGCGGCAAACGCGCTCGGGTATCGCGCCGCGACCCCGGTGCTGAACGGCGTGAAGGAATTCCAGATTCATGAGGAACTCGAACGCGCCGGCTTTCCGAAGAGCGGGCAATCCACGCTCTATGACGGGCGCACGGGCGACAAGTTTGGGCACCAGATTACGGTCGGCTACATGTACGTGCTGAAGCTTTCGCACATGGTCGAGGACAAGATCCACCAGCGCTCCATCGGTCCGTATTCGCTCATCACCCAGCAGCCGCTCGGCGGCCGCGCGCAGTTCGGGGGCCAGCGCTTCGGCGAAATGGAAGTTTGGGCGGTCGAGGCGTACGGCGCCGCGCACACGCTGCAGGAAATCCTCACCATCAAGTCAGACGACGTGCCGGGCCGCTCGAAGGCATATGAGTCGATCATCAAGGGCGAGCCGATCCGCAAGGTAAATATCCCGGAATCGTTCAACGTCCTGATTCGCGAACTGAAGGGTCTCTGCCTCGACGTGGAGCTCCTCAAGGGCGGCAGGAAGGTCGAGTTGAGCGGGGAGAAAAAAGCGAAATAGAAATATCTAATGATCAAATGTCTAATAACTAACGCACGTTAGAAATTAGAAATTAGACATTAGAAATTTCACCCATATGTTTCAAAAGCTAGATACGCTCAAAATTACGGATTTCGACGCCATTCGCCTACGAGTGGCCTCGCCGAACACGATTCGTTCCTGGAGCCACGGCGAAGTGGAAAAGCCCGAGACGATCAACTACCGCACGCAAAAGCCGGAAAAGGGCGGACTGTTCGCCGAGGAAATCTTTGGGCCGTCCAAAGATTGGGAATGTTATTGCGGCAAGTACAAGAAGATTCGCTTCAAGGGGATCGTCTGCGACAAGTGCGGCGTGGAAGTCACGCATTCCATCGTGCGCCGCGAGCGCATGGGCCACATCGAGCTCGCCGCTCCGGTCAGCCACATCTGGTACTTGCGCGGCGTTCCGTCGAAGATCGGCATGACGCTTGACCTTTCGGTGCAGTCGCTTGAAAAGGTCATTTACTTCGCGTCATTCATCATTACGGACGTGAACGAGGAGGCGAAGACCCTGACCCAGGAACAGGTGAAGCAGGAATACAAGTCCAAGCAGAAGATGATCGAGGGCGAATTTAAGCGCGACGTGGACCGCCTTGCCCAGAAGTTTGCGGGCGAGGACAAGAAGATCGCGACGGAAATGCGCCACCTGGAGGAAATCCGCGACCGAAAGGTCGAGGAACTCGAGGAGGACTATACGTCGGTCGAAAAGGAACTGAAGGATCTCAAGCCGCTCAAGATCATTTCCGAGGAAACGTTCCACGACTGGTCGCTCAAGTACGGCCACGTGTTTGAGGCGGGAATCGGCGCGGAAGCTGTCCAGGAGATGCTCCGCCGTACCAACCTCGAGGCAACGATGGCGCAGATCGAGGAAGACATGGTGGACGCCCCGGTCGCGAAGCGCGACCGCCTGATGCGCCGACTGAAGCTTCTCAAGTCGCTGCACATCAACAAGCTCGAGCCGTGGTGGATGATGCTCGACGCGCTGCCGGTCATCCCGCCGGATTTGCGTCCGATGGTGGCGCTCGACGGGGGACGCTTCGCGACCTCGGACCTCAACGATCTGTACCGACGCGTCATCAACCGAAACAACCGGTTGAAGCGTCTCAAGGAACTGAATGCGCCGGAGGTTATTTCTCGCAACGAGAAGCGCATGCTTCAGGAAGCGGTCGACGCGCTCATCGACAACAGCGCCCGTTCCTCGAAGACGGTCATCGCGGCCACGGGAAAGAAGCGCCAGCTCAAGTCGCTGGCAGACCAGCTGAAGGGCAAGCAGGGCCGATTCCGCCAGAACCTGCTCGGAAAGCGCATCGATTATTCTGGCCGTTCCGTGATCGTGGTCGGTCCGAACCTTCGCCTTGACCAATGCGGCATTCCGAAGAAGATGGCGCTTGAGCTGTTCCGTCCGTTCGTGATCGCGAAGCTCATCGAGCGCGAGTTCGTCCATAACATCCGTTCCGCGAACCGCTTCATTGAGACGGACCGCGGGGAAGTGTGGGACATCCTCGAAGAGGTGACGAAGGACGCGTTCGTTCTTCTGAACCGCGCCCCGACTCTTCACCGTCTCGGCATCCAGGCGTTTCGCCCGGTGCTCATCGAAGGCAAGGCCATTCAGATCCACCCGCTCGTGTGCGAGGCGTACAACGCCGACTTCGACGGTGACCAGATGGCCGTGCACGTGCCGCTTACCGAAGAGGCGAAGCGCGAGGCCGGCGAGATCATGCTTGCCACGAAAAACCTTCTGAAGCCGGCCCATGGCGGTCCGGTGGCGACGCCGGGCAAGGACATTGCCTGGGGCATCTTCTCGATCACCCTCGCCTCGGGCGAGCCGGACGAGAAGAACATGAAATTGTTTTCAAACGAAACGGACGCGCTCTACGCCCAGCAGACCGGGCATATCGGCATGTGCGATTGGATTCGCGTGCGCCTCGACGACAAGACGATCGTCAACACGACGTCGGGACGCCTCATCGCGAACCAGTTGTTTCCGGAAGAGGTCCCGTTCATGAACCAGACGATGGGCAAGAAGGAACTGTCGAACATCGTGAAGTTCACGCTTGAAAAGCACGGCTCGGAATTTACCGCCGGGCTCCTCGACCGCCTCAAGGTTGCCGGGTTCAAGTATTCGACCGCGACCGGCTATTCCTGGGGCATGTCGAATCTTCCGGTCATTCCGGAAAAGGAAGCCCTCATTCAGGAAGGCAACCAGCGCGTGCTCGAGGTGGAAAGCTATTTTGCGCAGGGACTTCTCACCGTTTCCGAGCGACATGAGGCCATCATCAAGATCTGGAACGAAATCAAGGATCGCGTCGCGGAGCACGCGAAGAAGTCGCTGCCGAAGGACAACCCGGCCTACACCATGATTGAGTCCGGCGCCCGCGGAAGCTGGGGCCAGATGACCCAGATGATCGGTATGAAGGGCCTCGTGGCCAACCCGTCCGGAGAAATCATCGAGCTGCCGGTCAAGTCTTCCTTCAAGGACGGCTATGACGTGCTGGAGTTCTTCATTTCTTCCCACGGCACCCGCAAGGGTTTGACCGACACCGCGCTGCGTACCGCGAACGCCGGGTATCTTACCCGCCGTCTCGTGGACGTTTCGCAGGACGTGGTCGTGCGCGAGGTGGACTGCGGCGACGACGTCGGCGTGGTGCTCACCAAGGCGGAATCCGACGAGATCGGCGAGCCGCTCCTCATTCGCATCCTTGGGCGCATCGTGCTTTCGGACATCAAGAAACCGGGCGGCCGCAAGGTGATCGTCCCGGCCGGAGAACTCATCACCGAGGAACACATTCGCGAGCTCGAAGCGGTCGGCGAGGACCTTCAGGAAGCGCACGTGCGTTCCGTGATGACCTGCCGCCTTTTCCGCGGCGTGTGCCAGAAGTGCTACGGCTATGACCTCGCCTACAACAAGCTCGTGAAGACGGGCACGTCAGTCGGCATCATGGCCGCGCAGTCCATCGGCGAACCTGGCACCCAGCTCACGATGCGTACCTTCCACACCGGAGGCGTGGCCGGCAAGGACATCACGCAGGGTCTCCCGCGCGTGGAAGAATTGTTTGAGGCGCGTCCGCCGAAGCAGAAGGCGATCATGGCCGAGGTGTCCGGCAGCGTGAAGGTGGAGACCGCGTCGCGAGAAATCGTGCAGGCGGTCACGGGCAAGCAGATCATGGACATGCGTCCGGGCCAAAAGACCGTGAAGATCGAGCATGATTCCACGGACGAGCAGAACTACGTGCTCGGCAAGGATGCGGTCCTCAAGGTCAAGGACGGCGGCAAGGTCAAGCTCGGTCAGGTCATTGCCACCAAGAAGAACGGCGATGAGATCGTGAGCGAATACGAGGGCGTCGCGTCCGTGAAGAAGGTGGGCGTGGTGACCATCGTGTATGACACGCCGAAGATCCGCGAGTACATCATCCCGCCGGGCTACACGCTCTACGTGAAGGACGGCGACGAGGTCGTGGCGGGCGATGCACTCACCGACGGCAACATGGACCTGCAGCTTCTTTACAAGCACAAGGGCAAGGAAGCCGTGCAGCGCTATCTCTCAAAGGAAATCCAGTTCATCTACGCCTCGCAGGGGCAGAAGGTGAACAACAAGCACATTGAGATCATCATCAAGCAGATGTTCTCGCGCGTGCGCGTGATCGATACGGGCGACACCGACCTACTCCCGGGCGAAACCGTGGAAAAGGCCACGTGGATGGAGGCCAACGTGCCGGAGAGCGTCGTAAACAAGGCGACGGCAGAGGAACTGTTCCTCGGGATCACCAAGATCTCGCTCTCGACCGACTCCTGGCTCTCAGCCGCGTCCTTCCAGGAAACGGCGCGCGTGCTCATCAACGCCGCGTGCACGGGCAAGGTCGATCACCTCATCGGCCTCAAGGAAAATGTCATCATCGGCCGTCTCATCCCGGCCGGAACCGGCTTCGGCGTCAAGCATTTCGCCGAACCGGAACCGATCGCGAAGGACGAGGAATAAGAAATTCAAAAGCGAGGTCGCAAGGCCTCGCTTTTGCGTATGAAAAAACCGCATCAGGCGATGCGGTTAGCCGTTGTCCTCATGCGGAGGATAGTAGGCGGTCTCCTCGAATCCGCCGTCGCGGGTTTGGCGGTAGACGTGTCCGTCGCGTTCCCAGACGATTTCGGGTTGGCGGTTTGGAGTTCGTTCTTCACGCGGTTCCGTGCGCGAGTTCGAACCGCAGCAGGGACAGGTATGGGAGCAGTCACGACACGGCATGAATTATTCTCCTGGAGCATTGTTGTTATATCGCAATCGCGCGGGCGATGCGAACGATGTTAAGCGTTCCCCATCGTTGCTCGACGGTTTCGCAGAGCCGAAGGGTGTATGCGACGTATTGGTCGCGCTTGTCCGTGCGCCAGTTGGCGTCGAGCAGGTTCGACACCTTGTCGTAGAGCTTGAGCAGGTGGCAGACCTCGCTTCGGTTCCATATATCCTCTACTTCCCGCTCGTAGCTTTCAAAGGTCATCTCCTCGACGAGCGCCTCGACGCGGGGCGATAGGTCGGAGGGTAGAAGTTCCATTGTGTCTTCGAGGATATCGTGAAGAAGAAGGGCAAGGGCGCCGTCTTGTCGCACATCCTCGGGCAGCGACATCTCCGTAAGGATTGTCATCGCGCACCAGACGGGATGAATCGCATAGGGGGTTCGTTGATCCCATTTGCGGAAACGCTTGCGCGGTTCGCGCGGGAACCGGTCGTGCGCGCGGATCACGAAGCCGATAAGGTTCGCGAGTCGTTTTGTGTCCGGCATTGTCTGAAGCGCATCCTGCATGGTGCCTCCGTTTGTCGGTTGAATTGTGAAGGATCCGAAGACAAGTAAACAACAAGAAATCAGTTGTGTCACAACAAAATGAATATAATTGTGTGATCGTTCAATTACTTATTCATTTTTTGACTAATTGAAGCGAATAAATTATCCTGTACTTGTTGTAACTATTTGTTACGTTTATGCAAACAAAGGAGTGCCTGCATCGGATCGGACTCGGAAAGAACGAGACGGACATCTATCTCGCGCTTCTTGAAATGGGTCCGGGAACCATTTCGGACATCGCAAAACAGACTGGTCTGCACCGGCCGATCGTGTATAAGCACCTTCCCGCTTTGAAGAAGGATGGGCTTGTGACTCTCTCAAAGCGAGGCGAGCGGACGCTGTTCGTCGCAGAGCCGCCGGAACGACTTGAGCACCTGCTCGACGACGCGCGACAGCAACTCTCAGCCGTGCTTCCCGAGTTGAAGGAGTCCTTTCAGTCTCAAGGGAAGCGTCCGCTCATGAGGATGCTGGAAGGAAAAAAGGGAATCCGTTCCGTGTTCGACGACCTCGTCCGTTCGCTGAAGCGAGGTGAGACGTTTTACCGCTATTCGTCCGCCAGCGAGTCGCGCGAGGCGTATTTGTCGCCGAGCTATCGGTCGCTGCGCGACGCGAAGCAGCTTGAACGGTTCGTGATCACGAGCCAGGCACGCGCTTCAGAAAAAAAATCGCGAATGGATCGTGCGATGAAGGTGCTACCGAGGGAATATGGACCGTTCGATCACGACGTGACCCAGCTCATCTACGGAAACAAGGTCGCGTTCATCGATTACAATTCGGAAACGGCATTCGTCATTGAGAATCCGACCTTCGCCGCGTATCACCGGTCTTTGTTCTTGGCGCTCTATCACAAGCTGTAACGGATGCGCGCGCGAAAACAAAAAACCGTGGCTTATAGCCAACGGCAGATGTAGCGGAACGTTCGTTTGGGACCCATGACCTCGGGATTCCAGCGTCCGATGAATACCATCGAAAGCGCGATCAGTCCGGCGCCGCATGCCAGAACGACGATGGCCGTGGAGTCCTGGAAGCCGTACGTTTCCCTCATTGTGTCGTAGGCCGAGTACGCTCCCGGCCAGAAGTGTACGGCTGTTGCTGAGGCTGCCATCCATGCGATCATGAAGAGCGTCGTTAGATGAATTGCGGTATTTAGGTCGGCGAAAAGCCAATCGCTTTTGCTGTCCGCAGCGAAATTTTGGACAGTAAATCCTCTGGGCATCATGACATGTTCTCCTTCATGTGTGTGCCGGAAACGTTACTCGGATCGATTGGCTGTGTCAATCATTTCATTGGCCGATAAGCCGGCCGATGCATTGACCGCCAGCATATTTTCTGCTAAGTTTCTCCCTCTCGCAACAACGGAGTCGAGATGTTCATTGGACGTTTGATCGCCTTGCTCGCGGCGCTTGCCTCGAGCGGCACTCCCGTCTTCGCGCAGGCGCTGCACGAGGCCGGATGGAGCGCGTGGCAGGTTTCCGGCGCGCGATCCCTGATCGGTTTCCTCATTCTTGTTCTGTGGCAGCGCGGCAACATGCGCGAGGCGCGCAAGGATCCGTGGGGAATCGCGGGCACGATCGCAAACGGTACGCTCGGAACCACGGCGTATCTGTTCGCCGCCATGCACGCGTCGCTCGGCACGGTCGTTTCGCTGCTGTACCTCAACACGGTATGGATCACACTGTGGGAACGCTTCCACGGCAGGCGCGAGCGGTTCGACATTGTCGCGACAGGGATGGTTGTTGGAGGCGTGGTGCTTGCCGTCGGTCCCGGCGGAGTCGGCGACACGTGGCTTGGAATCGGCGTCGGATTATTCGCGAGCGTCACGGCCGCGATCTACAACGTGCTTTCCTCGCATGTGACCCAGAAGGTGCGTCCTGCGGTTCTATCCTGCTATGGGTTGATCGGCGGCGCGATCATCTTTGGACCGCTCGTGTTTTCGGCCCCATGGCTGGTTCCGCACGCCGCCATTGCCGCGGCGGGCATCGGAACGTTCAGCGGAGCGCTGTTCTTCGTAGCCGCGGCGACGGCATTCCAAAGGATCGGCGTGGAAGCGCGCATGTGGCTTCCGTTCGACTTGATCTTCGTCTGGCTCCTGCAGGCGTTGATTCAACAGAAGGTTCCTTCCGTCGCCTCATGCGTTGGCGTGGCCATGATCTTTTCCGCCGCCATGCTCCTCGCCTGGGGCAAACGGCGGCATTCATCCATTGCTCCGGTCGCCTAGTCGGCCGGATTTTTAATTTCGATGTCGAATCCGCGAAGCAGGGATACGGCTTCGGGAAGAGAAAATTTTGCTTTCGCGATCTTATTGCCCATCGGATTGATCGCGTAATTTCTCGCGCGGGAGAAGTCGGCGCGCGACAGGTCGCAGTCGTGGAACAGCGTCTCCGTTAGATCCGAATGTGAAAAGTCCGCTCCCGTGAGATTCGTGTGAACGAACGTGCACCGCCGCAGCTCGCAGCCGACGAACGATTGGTTTTTCAAAATGAGGTCGGAGAAATTGCATCCGTCCAGGACGCAATCGGTAAAGCGAAGATCGACCGAAGGAAACGCGCGGCATTTTCGAAAGTCGGCGCCGACCAGTTTGCATCCCTCGAACGTTACGTTTGAAAACCGCGTGTTGGTCAGTTCCGGCGCGATGAACTGGCACGTCTCGAACGTGACGTCCTCAAGGTCGGTTCCGGCCAGGTCGGAGGCCTGATACGTTTTTCGCGCGCGTTTCTCATGCATACGCCCCGTAGTGTAGCGTACGGCGTCCCAAAAGAAAAAACGCACCCGGATGGCGCGTTATGCGCGGCGCAGTCGTGCGCCAAATTTGTATTGGATGTTCATTTTCGCGGTCGGATCGCGGAACTGGATTCCGTCATACAGATCCATGTCGAACGTAGTCGCGTGCGAGCCAGCCGACGATAGGAGCAGCGGCATCGGATCGATGAGACAGTCCGGTTTCGGGTCGCCGTTTCGCCACCAGACGGTCGAGCGGCTGCCATGGCGCATCAGCTCGAGGTGGAGCATGACCATCGGTCTTCCCTTAAACGTGCGTAGAACGGGGATGACCTGGCCGATCCGTTCTCCAGCTCTGACTTTGATTCCGGTCTCAACGCATGGGAATACCTCGCCGTAGGCGATGACGCCGGATTTTCCTTCCACGAGTACCGCCCATGTGTCGTTCCACCAAGGCGATTTGTCCGCTTCTTGCACGACATGGGCGCCCGTGAACGGCTCGATGAGAACCACCGTCCCGTCCTCCATCGCGACGACATGGTCGTTTATTTCCGCATAGAGATCGACGCCCGTATGCACGTCATTTTTTCGCGCTATCCCGAATTGTCCCGGCTCGTCGGGAAGGAGCGGGTGCCGTCTTTCAAGCGGCCAAAGAAGATTGTCCATTGCTTCCTCCGAGCGAAGAATTATCATCCATCTGTCTTGCTGTCAACCGTCGGTCGCGCCAGTTGACAATTGCGCCTATTTTCGATAGGTTTCTTGTCCGTCGACAAACTTGTCGATGGAAAAACGGAGGATTCATGATCGTTCAAAACGATGGGATTTCAAAGCAATACGCCCTGATCACGGGCGGAGGGACCAAGGCGTACGTTGACGCGGTACGGTCCATGTCGAACGACGCCGAAGGCGACATCGCGGTCGAGATCGCGAGGCGGTTCTCGCGGCGAGACATTCCGTCGCTGCTCATCCTGAGTCGGTTCGCCTGGTTCAAGCATCGAAACGACCTGCCGAAGGACGCAACGGTCATCCAGTTCGTGTACGTCGACCAGTACCTGGCCGCGATCGCGGAGGCCGTTTCCAAACATGGCCACCCTGCGTTCGCGGTGAGCACCGCGGCCGTGTGCGACTACGGGTATCTCAATCCCGTGGCCGGGAAGATCTCGTCCGACAAGGAAACGCTCGACCTATCGCTTCCGCGCCTGCCCAAGGTGCTCGACGGCTGGCGCGAGCAGTTCGGCCGGAAGTGCATCATCGTCGGGTTCAAGTTTCTGACGAAGTCGAACGCCACGCGTGAGGACCTGTTTGCGGCCGCGCGGCGACAGAACGCCCGCGCGCGCCTGAACGCCACGGTCGCCAACTTCAAGGAGGAGATCGGCGTCGGGAAGCATCCGGTATGGTGGGTGACGCCCGACGGCGGAACCGTGCGACTCGACGGCTGGCGCGACGAGGTCGCGAAGCATATCGTCGATTACGCGGTACGCTACCGCAACACAACCTGGGCGCGCAGCGAACGGGAAGGCGAAATCTACATGTCGGATTTCTGGGATCTTAAGTGTGCGACCGTCGCCTCGAACCACCTGATTGAGTTCTGCCTGAGTGCGAACCTCTTTGACGGAACGGCCGGGAACTTCTCGGCCAGCGTTTCCGAGAATGCCCTCCTCGTGTCTCCGCGCGCGGCCGACAAGGCCAGCGTGCGTCCAAAGGACATGCTCGTGGCGTCCCTCGACGCCTTCGGTGAGCGCGTGGTCCGATTCAACGGGCCGGTGGGCGCAAAGCCGAGCATCGACACACACGTGCTTCTATTGCTCCAGAGAGACCTTCCGTTTTGCGCAAGCCTGCATGTCCATGGCGCATGGATGCTTGGCGGCGTGCCTGTGACGCGCACGGCCTTCCCATGCGGCACGGCGCAGCAGGCGGCAATGATCGAGGAGACAATCGCGCGAACGATCAAGCACCACAGTTTCTTTGGCGAGAACGGGAATATCCTCGTCGAGCTGCGCGATCACGGGCACCTGTTCCTATTCAAGGATATGCTCTCGATTCAAGCGTTGAAATTTGATTGGGAAAGTGCTCGCGATGCCTATATCGACCATTTGCGGGAGGTTGGCCAGGAGAACGCGAGGGACCGCCTCACGCTCAGGCCGATCTTCGATGCCGCTTCCATCGTCGGCGTGGTCGCCCAGACCGTGGAGGGCTGGCATTCGTTCTTTCTTCTTCCGGAGGCGCGGGGCCGGCGGCTTGGGGACGACCTCATCGATCTCGTCAATCGCCGCGGCGCGCGCGTCGCGGTGCACGAGGGGTGCGCCGTGCGCGACTTTTACGTGGACCGCGGGTTCGACATCGTGAAGGTCGACGGAGCTCCCGAAGGCGTGACCGTGCTCGATCCGCCGAGCGTACGCACCGACGTTCGGGAAGCCGTCACGCTTTGCCTGCACTGCGTGCGGATCGACCGAGTTCTGCTCGTGCGTCGTCCGTCGGGCGGGAGCTATCCCGACAAGTGGGCCTGTCCGGGCGGGAGCGTAGACGGGCACGACTCAAGCCCGTACGGTACGGGCGTTCGCGAAACCTGGGAGGAAGTGAAGATCGACCTGTCGCATACGGTTGTGCCGGACTCATCTACGGTCCATTACACTGGGTGGAGGAATCCGGCGACCGGAATGACCCGTGCAAGCCGCGTAACGAACTATGTGGTGAAAATGCTGGTCGAGCCCGCTCCGCGCGTGGACGGCGCCGAGATCGTCGAGGCCGGGTGGGTAACGCGCGAGGAGGCGCGATCCCTCCCGATGGGCCAAGCAACGCGCGCGGTGCTTCGCAAGGTTTGGCCGGATTTCTAGTCGCGATTCATTCGCGGCTTTTTTATTGTCATCTACGCGTTATTTTGGTAGGATTCGCTCGAATTCAACCCTTATGTCAGGACACTCGCATTGGCACAATATTCAGTTGAAGAAAGGGAAGACGGATTTTCGGCGCGCCGGAACCTTTTCGAAGTTGGCGAAAAATATTACGGTCGCGGCGCGGGAGGGCGGCGGCGATCCCACGTTTAATTTCAAGTTGCGCATGGCGGTCGACGCGGCAAAGGCCATGTCCATGCCAAAGGAAAATATCGAACGCGCGATTCAGCGGGGGGCCGGAGGCGGCGACGACGGCGTGATCGAAGAGACGATTTATGAGGGGTTTGCCCCGGGAGGAGTCGCTGTACTCGTCGTTTGTTTGACCGACAATCGCAATCGTACCGTTTCAGAGGTAAAGCTGGCTTCGTCTAAGGCTGGGGGAATGATCGGTTCGTCCGGTTCCGTCATGTGGATGTTTGAGAAAAAGGGAATCGTCACCTTGGCGGATGCGACGGCCGTGAAGGATCGTGACGCGTTCGACCTTGCGGTCATCGATGCGGGCGCCGAAGACCTTTCGGAAGACGGGGACGTGCTGCAGGTCATCTGCGAGGTGAAGGATTTGCAGAAGGTCGCGGGCGCGGTGGAAGCGAGCGGCACGAAGCCGGACGGGGTCGGCATAGAATACGTGGCAAAAAATACGATCGCGGTTGAGGATCCGTCCGTACGGCTGCAGCTCGAAGCTTTTGTAGAGGCCGTGGAAGATCTCGATGACGTTGACGCGGTGTATACGAACGAGGCGTAAATATGAAAAAGGAGGTTCGTATATTAGGGATTGATCCTGGATTTGGTCGCATGGGGTTCGGTTGCGTTGCGGTTTTGCGCGGCAAGACGCACGCGCTTGATTTCGGCGTGGTCACGACTCCTGCGAACGAACCCATGGGCGACAGGCTGCTTTCCCTGTTTGATGACGTCCACGATTTGGTCATTCAGTTGCAGCCGGAAATGATTGCGATTGAAAAATTATTCTTCGCGAAGAACACCACGACCGCATTGCGCGTGGCCGAGGCACGCGGCGTCGTATTGCTTCTTGCGGCACAGGCGGGAATTCCGGTTATCGAGGTTGGTCCGGCCCAGGTGAAGCTGGCCGTAACTGGCAATGGTGCCGCGGATAAGCCGGCGATGCAGCGGATGGTCGCCAAGCTGCTTGGGCTTCCGCGCGTTCCCAAACCCGACGATGCAGCGGATGCACTCGCCATTGCCATAACGGCGAGCACCATGAAATGGTGACGGATACATAAAACTGCCCTTGCGGGCAGTTTTATTGTTGCTTAGGACTGGGAAGCCTTGAAGCAGTTGAGGCACTTTACCGGACGGTCGCCGCGCGGCTGGAACGGAACTTGGCAATTTGCGCCACAGTCCGCACAAACGGCGTCGAACATCTGTCGCGGGGCGTCCATGCGATCGCGCTTGGCGCGCGCACAGTCGCGGCAACGAGTCGGCTGATTTTGCCAACCCTTTTCG
>Ga0172379_10008011_pt1 | contig 13479 bp, 11 predicted proteins | sample GrowelOW334metaG_FD_119756 | JGI IMG/M metagenome (GOLD analysis project Ga0172379, IMG submission 119756) | Groundwater microbial communities from an aquifer near a municipal landfill in Southern Ontario, Canada - Groundwater well OW334 metaG | ecosystem: Environmental > Aquatic > Deep... | reverse complement strand
TTTTCTTTTAATCAACTCCTCCTCTTTTTTTTGCTCAGCTTTAATTTTATCCTCCGCCATCTTACGCAAATCTTCCACATTACTTTTCGCTAATTCTTTTGCCAGCTCTATTAGTTTTTCTTTTTCATTTAGTGCCGGATCATCAATCACGTTCGAAAGCAGCACTGCCAAAATCGCCCCAACTTTCGGTCCCGGTTCCACATCCAACTCCTTCATTAAATCATTACCATTCAGTTTTAATTGCTTCACAGAAATCGGATCATGAGAAACTTTTTCTACCATAAATTGAAAATGACGCAGTTTATAGGGAACAGCCTTGGGCACTCCGCTCCCCAGCCTGTCCGCAATCCGCACATCAATAAGATCGGAAATATTTTCCAAGCCGATTTTTTGCACTACCCGGCGCACACCGGATTCGCCGACTTCGTCGACGTTATAATAGAACATATGGTTGCGTACGAGCAGTGTCACTTTGTCAATAACTTTGCGCGAAAAACGCAGACGTTCCAAAATATTCTTTGTCATCCGTTCACCGATATATTCATGATTATAGAATGTCGCGTTTTCCCCTTCGCCTCTTTTTGATTTCGGTTTTCCGACATCGTGAAGTAGAGCCGCCAAGCGCACTTCCAATTTTTTGGAAGGACATTTTTCCAAAGAAGCGACGAGATGCTTGTAGACTGTATTGTATGGCCCGTAATAATGATGATGGCTTTGCATCACCCCGATTCCACTTTCAATTTCAGGGAGAATTATGTTGAGAATTCCCGCCTCTTGCAAAAGTTCAACTCCTTTCGCTGGAGTCGGTGACAAAATAATTTTTGCAAATTCATCCCGGATCCTTTCTGGTGAAATAAATTTTAAATTATCGGCATTTTTCTGGATCGCTGCAAAAGTTTTTTCCTCAATAGAAAAATCCAGCGTCACCGAAAACCGAATCGCCCGCATCATGCGCAGTGCGTCTTCATTAAATCTCTCATTGGCATCACCAACTGCTCTGATTAATTTATTTTCCAAATCCTCTCGTCCAGAAAATAAATCAACTAGTTCGAATTTAGCATCAATTATTTCTTCAAGTTTCTCTTGTTTCTTGCTTGCCCGCCGACTTGTCCGCCGTAGTTTCAACGAAGGTGGAAGCTTTAGCGGAGGCGGGTTTCTTGTTTCTTGCTTGCCCGCAATAGCTTTAGCGGAGGCGGGTTTCTTATTTCTTATTGCCAATGCATTAATCGTAAAATCGCGCCTAGACAAATCCTCTTTCAAAGTCCTCGCAAACCTCACCTCATCCGGATGCCGTTTATCAGAATACTTCGACTCAATCCGATAAGTCGTCACCTCAACAATTTCCACAATCTCCACAATTTCCATGGCATCCCCATTCGTAGCTTTCGTAGATTCGGATTTGTTTCGTAGTTTCGAATCGGTCATATCCGCATCGGTTCTGATTTTTATTCCGACTGTCCCAAACTCATTTTCATAAACACTATCAGGGAAAATTTCTTGCACCTCATCCGGCTTCGCATTCGTCGCCACATCCCAATCTTTCGGCTCCACGCCCAACAACAAATCCCGCACGCACCCGCCCACAACATATGCCTCAAACCCAGCCTCTTCTAGCTTTTGTATCACCAAAAGAATACGCCCGGGAATATTAAAATTAGCTGGCTTTTCCTTTTTCATATTCACCATTCTAGCAAAAATATTGGGAAATAGCGAATTTCTCCTCGACATCCGCGTTCCTCTGTGCTAATATATGTATGTTAATAATCTTTTAGCTAAAAACCTATGAATATCCAATATTACGGACACTCTTGTTTCAAGATCTCCCTAAAACCCGCGGGAAGAGGCCAAAATGAAGTAGTTTTATTTATCGACCCTTTTGACAAATCCATTGGCCTGCGGCCACCCCAGGGACAAGCTGATTTTGTCCTCGTTTCTCACGATCATCATGATCACAATAATGTCGAGGCTCTAAAGGGCTCCCCCCGAGTTATTGACATACCGGGAGAATATTCTGTCGGAGGAGTTAATGTTATTGGCATTTCTTCTTATCATGATAATATTAACGGTAAAGAAAGAGGCTTAAATACAATCTTTCTAATCGACGGGGAAGAAATTAAACTCTGCCATCTAGGCGACCTTGGAACGGATCTAACTGAAAAACAACTAGAAAAAATCGGCACGGTCAACGTTCTTTTTGTGCCAATTGGTGGAAAATATACCATTGACTATAAAAAAGCCATTGAAACAATCAAAAAAATCGAACCAAATATTATTATCCCGATACATTTTAAAATAAAAGGTTCCACTGTTGATATTGACGATGAAAATAAATTTTGTTTGGAAATGGGTTATTGCATCAAGGAAAGACCGTCAAAGTTGAATCTGAAAAACAAAGATATGGAAGGAAAAAATATGGAAATTGTGGTTATGGGCATTGAATAAACCCTAAAAACAATGGATCTCCAAAAAAAACTAGCAGAAATCCGCCGAAAACCGGAGCATATCCGTCTGCGTTACACCTATGCGGCTGTAGCTATTTCAATGTTTTTTGTTATCCTGCTCTGGATATATTCTCTCTCCGGCTCAATTAAAAAAGCCGATCTAGTAAAAAAGCAAAATGTTTTCGAGGATCTTAAGAATCAAAAAAAATCCCTCCAAGACGCCACAAATGATGTAAAAAAATCTTTCGATGACCTAGATAACAGCCAAAAAAAGGCTTTGCCTGATAATAATCAATCATTAGAATAAAACCTCTATGGAAATGAAAATTGAACTGGAAAATATCCAAGCCCGCGAAATAACCGAAGAAATTCAACAATCCTACTTGGATTATGCGATGAGCGTCATCGTTTCCCGCGCTCTCCCTGATGTTCGGGACGGCATGAAACCGGTACATCGTCGTATTCTCTATTCCATGTGGAACACGGGACTGCGCGCCAATGCAAAATTTCGCAAATCCGCCACCGTGGTTGGAGAAGTTTTGGGAAAATATCACCCCCACGGCGACGTGGCAGTCTATGATTCAATGGTACGCATGGCTCAAGACTTTTCTCTCCGCTACCCCCTCGTCAAAGGACAGGGAAACTTTGGCTCTATGGACGGCGACTCAGCAGCAGCCTATCGTTACACTGAAGCTAAACTTTCTTCTATTGCCGAGGAAATGCTTACAGACATCGAAAAAAATACGGTTGATTTTGTGCCCAACTTTGACGGTCAGCACAAAGAACCCTCTGTTTTACCTTCCAACTTGCCCCAATTACTCTTAAACGGCTCGATGGGAATCGCCGTTGGTATGGCGACAAATATCCCACCGCATAATATTGTTGAACTAATCGAAGGCATTGATCATTTGATTGATAATCCAGATGCCACGGTTGAAGATCTTTGCGAATTTGTCAAAGGTCCCGATTTCCCCACTGGCGGAATTATTTACAACAAAAAAGACATTGTTGAAGCCTACAAAACCGGACGGGGGAAAATTCTCACCCGCGCGAAAGCCGAAATAAACGAAACCAAAGCTGGCGCATTTCAAATTATTGTCACAGAAATGACCTATGCCACCAACAAGTCCACAATGATCGAACGGATGGCAGATTTGGTCAAGGAAGGCAAGATTGTCGGCATCCGCGACATTCGCGATGAGTCCGACAAAGACGGCGTGCGCTTGGTGATTGAACTCAAAAAAGACGCTTATCCACAGAAAGTCCTCAATAAGCTCTACGACCTCACGGACTTGCAAAAGAATTTCAACGTCAATATGCTCGCCTTGGTCAATGGTATTGAACCAACAGTTCTTAATTTAAAGTCAATTTTTGAATACTACATCATCCACCGAAAAGAGGTCATTACCAGAAAAACTAAATTCGATCTGGAAAAAGCCAAAGATCGCGCACATATCTTGGAAGGATTGAAAAAGGCACTCGATCACATCGACGCCGTCATTGAAACTATCCGCAAATCAAAGACTAAAGAAGAAGCGCATGCCAATTTAATGCGTAAATTCAAATTCTCCGACCGACAAACCACCGCCATCCTTGAAATGCGCTTGCAAACCCTCGCTGGCCTTGAACGCAAGAAAATCGAAGACGAACTAGCCGAAAAACTGCGTATTATCGCTGAACTGGAAGCTATTCTTAAAAGTGAAAAGAAAATCCTGGGCATTGTCAAAAGCGAACTCGATCGCGTCAAAGAAAAATATGGCGATGAACGTATGACTAAAATCATCAAATCCGGCGTAACTGAATTCAAGCAAGAAGATCTCGTCCCCAATGAAGAAGCCATCATCACCATTTCCAAAGAAGGCTACATCAAACGGATGAATCCAACTGTCTACAAGGTCCAAAAACGCGGAGGCAAAGGCGTCATTGGCGCCAGCACCAAAGAAGGCGACGAAATTGAAAAACTTTTGGGCGTGATGACACATGACAACCTGCTTTTCTTTACCAACAGTGGAAAAGTTTTCCAAACCAAAGCCTATGAAATTCCAGAATCATCCCGCATCTCCAAAGGTCAATCGATTGTGAACTTCCTCCAACTCTCCGGCGAAGAAAAAGTGACTGCTGTCATCGCCTTTAATAAAGATGATAACTACAAATTCCTCTTTATGGCCACCGAGATGGGCACAGTCAAAAAAACTACCCTGGAAGAATTTGAAAATGTCCGTCGCTCCGGTCTCATCGCCATAAAACTCGACAAGGGCGACGCCCTGCGTTGGGTCAGCGCCACCACCGGCACCGATGAAATCGTCATCACTACTTCCCATGGGCAAGCCATTCACTATAAAGAATCCGATGTCCGCTCAATGGGAAGATCTGCGACAGGTGTTCGTGGCATCAAACTGAAAAAAGATGACCTCGTCGTGGGAATGGATGTCTTTTTCAAAGGACAAAAAGGCAATCAACTACTCGTCATCACCGAAAATGGTTACGGAAAAAGATCCGATGTCAAATACTACAAAATCCAAAAACGAGGAGGATCAGGCATTAAAACTGCCTCAATTACTTCAAAAACCGGAAAATTAGTCGGCGCCAGCATTGTCAACATTGACAATCTTGATGCTGACCTCATCCTCACTTCCGACAAAGGTCAAATCATCCGCATCCCCCTCGCCAGCGTCTCCACCCTCGGCCGCGCCACGCAAGGAGTCCGTGTTATGAGACCACAAGCTGGGGATAAAGTTTCTGCAATTACCGTATTATAGACTTATCAACAATTTAGACACTAAAAAGCGTTTCGAGAAATAATCGAAACGCTTTTTGTTTTAATAATCTGTTTTTTAAACATAGTAAAAGGGCACCGCGTATAGCAATGCCCCTTTTGTAATTTTTTTAACCCATTACTTCATCTTTTTTTAATATAGGCGTGAAGTTTGCCTATTGTTCTTTTTCTTCCATGTCCTTGAGCCAACCAGGAGGAACTCTCGGCACATAAGTGAGGCGATTAATCTTCTCCTCCAGTCTCTGCCGACAGAGAATGTCATCAAAATCATCCTCTGAATCAAGCCTGTCGTAGCCCTCCAAAAGAGGACTAAAAATCCTTTCCAAAAAAAATATTGGACTTGTCAGTATCGAGTTCGGTGTAAGCCGAGACACGTCAACAACGCTGAAGTCCACCATTTCTCCATAGTCCTCATTTCTTTCATTTTCCGACAGAATTCTTAATATTCTAGCCTGATGAGGGCAAGCCAGAATAACATGTGGGCTATTTGTCGATACGATGTAGCGTTCTGCATCTTTGGCGGTATCCCACCATGCCGCCTGGCGCTTGGGGCTTAAATCATTTTCCGGGTTATGGAATATTTGGACAACACCTGGAAATATACCCGCTAATTTACCCAGGAGTTTTTTCTTTTTTCCCTCACCCTCTCCCGTGATAAACAAAACCTTCTTGCCATCGAATATTTTTTTATTTATTCTTATTCTTTTCATGATGTCTCCTTTGGATAACAACCCTCCCTGATTATATGAGCCTTTTTGTCGATTGCCATTATCCTGTAGCCAAGAATTTTCATCAGTGGCCTGCAATAATCGCTCGCCACCTCTCGCTCAAGAGTAGTAATAAATTCAAACTCGAATTCAGGCTCCTCGATTTTTCCCAGACGACCTAAGAGTTTCTTGAAAACTGCTAATTCTTCTTCGTACTGAAACTCCACAGAAATCTGGTCTCCGCCTTTGCACCGCGGGAATATTTTCACAGAATCATGGAATCTGTTCATTTTTGCACCTCCCTATAACAGGAGGCCAAACATTCCTCAGCTTCTTTTTCCGCCCGCTCGAGGTCACCCTCGACGAAACGAGCATACTCAATGTCATGGATAATTTTGTGATATCCGTCCTGATTACTTTCAGGGTTAGTCTCACAATACCCATCCTGAGACGCATCATCCCAAAAAACACAAACGCGACCTTTGATGGTCGAAATGTCTTGGACGTGCGGGGTGTGCCACCAATGAGCTTTTTTAAGTTCGGAAAGTTTTTCGACGCCCCATATTTCCATTTTCTTCTCGTCGGAAACGGGAGCTCCGTTCTCACTCCTTTCATAAGATCGAATTTCGACGTGGGTGACCACCCACTCTTCCATCTTTGGAGTCCGCCAAGACTCCAAGAATTGAGACAACTCAATCAGGTTAGGCTTAACTACAAGCCCTCCCTGAAACCGAAATGTTAAATTTTGAATCGAAAGAAGTTCCGGGCAAACTTCGCCCGAAATTTTTCTGGCAATCGCATACGCAACTACCATCCCCTGCCGCGTCTGAAAATTAAAATTTACTTTCATGCAAACCTCCTTAAGGTTTTTTCCCGATAGCAATCGGGCGAGACTATCAAGTCTCTATCAAAGTTATGCTACAAAGTAGCAAAAAAACAACTACGCTTAATTGTCTTATCGCTACTTTATAGCTTTTTCAAAGCTTTTGAATTGTCAACGAACAACGTAACAGTCTATCATATTTTAAGGAATTTGTCAAACGCACGCACGCAACCCTGATATAATTTCGACTCTATATTATAAAACAAACGTGTTTTTTTGTCAAATTAGGCACCCCTTTTATTTTCTCCTAATTGTTCCACGTGGAACATTTAGGTGGAACAATTTCCACAAGAACAAAATAAACAAAACCAGCCCGACAATCCCCCATTCTGACCAATTTAAAAGAAAAACATTATGCACCGGCTGATATTGCCAGATCTCGAGATTGGGAAATAGCTTTTCTGCCCCGAAAATAAACTGTCCGGTGCCGACCCCAACGATCGGATTTTCGGAAATGATCCGCTCTGAAATAGTCAAATATAAATTCCTTTCTCCTAATGATTTCACAAAAAAGGCCTGAAAATCAAACTTGAAATAAACTAAACCAACAAACATAAGAAGTAAAAAACCAGTAAACAAAGCAAGCTTGCTCATGCCTGCTCCAGAATGTTCCACGTGGAACATTTTTAAAATATTATCCCCACGATTATTCCACGCCTGCCGCGTGATTCCAAATTGTTCCACGTGGAACAATTTGGGATTCTTCAGGGTAGAACAATTCACAAAATCACCTTCGTCACTTTTTTTTGAATCCAAACCATTGTTCTCTGTTGTTCCACGCTGGCTAGAAAATGTTCCACGTGGAACATTTATATATATAAGCGCAACCACCAAAGCCAGAATGGCTGATTTCGAGAAGGAAAAAAGAATTCCAAATATCTGAATCAGCAATATTAAGTTAATGATATTGCCCCAATTAAGCATTTTTACCCTCTGAAGAATCCAAATTGTTCCACGTGGAACATTTTTTGCATCATTATACTCAAAATTGTTCCACGCTTGCCCGCCGGAGCCTTGGCGTAGGAGGGTGGAACAATTCACATTCTTTTGTTCCGCAAATTGTTCCACGCCTGCCCCGTGATCCAAAATTGTTCCACGTGGAACAATTTTGGATTCTTCGGGGTGGAACAATTTTTTATATAACAATGTTATTATGATCGAAAAAAACAAAAATCCACCCAGAATGTTCGGGTGAGGGAAAAGACCATAAGCACGAATTAGAGGCTCGGAATTGACGATAATCTTCGCTACTCCAGCGATACTTGAACTAATTAGGCTTTCTTTAAACCAAAATAGTCCAATGGAGTGCTGGAGGATAAATTGAGTGATCCCAATCAAAGACTGCACGACACCCACGAAAATAATAACCCAAAAAAACATGCTAGCTCCATTAAATGTTCCACGTGGAACAATTGAAGAATTACAAACCGTAGAATTGTTCCACGTGGAACAATTTAGGTGAGATTGAGTTAAACAGGGAACAAATCTAACCACAACATAAATAAATAATAAGTATAACTCAGTAAATCTGACGGATCGATAGAAGCTAATTAGCTGATTTTCTGACCAAGCAATGGAAATAAACGACCAAATGACCAGAGTCAGGGGAATTAAAAAAATACTAAATTGCTTAAAAATGTTCCACCCCCCTACGCCGAGGCTTCGGCGGGCAGGCGTGGAACATTTTTTTACTTCAGTCAATTTCAAATTGTTCCACGTGGAACAATCGGTAAACCCTACGCTGACTAAAATTCCACAAACCAACCAAAATGAAACTTGCCCTTGCCAAATATCCCACAAATAATGATCAAATAACGAAATTATGATCAACCCCAGTAGTATTGCCCGAAAATACGCAATCATGGCTTTAATAAAGTACTTTTCTCCTGTGGATAACTTCTGCGTAGCTAAGTCATTCACACCCTCCGCATCTTTTATCCTGTGGATAAATCTAGAAACATTTTTATTACTACTTGACAGAATGGATATTTTATTATATAGTATAGATGTGATCCAAGCTAGGATCGTGAAATACAAAAATATGTCCGAAGCGTAAACATACACTCCGGAATATTCATTGAAAGTTATTTTGACTGGAAAGTATAATACTACTTTTCTTACTCCAAGCGTAAAAGTCAATAAAAACAAATAGAAAAACCAAATGTCTTTTGGCTGGTTTTTGATTGTTTTCGAGATTTCTGCAAATTTTTCAGCTAATTTTGCCATGTTAGTGCTTCCGATAGTTATTAATAGTGTAGTAGCTTTTAACTATCATCGCAACTACTCCATGAAGTATTGCACATTGAATAGTTCCGTGGTACGATTGATTTATGGAATCCAAATATATAAATTCTAAACCAGAAGCGATAAGATTGAGAAAACTAGGGCATACCTATGGAGAAATAAAGAAAATCCTAGGCGTTAACATTCCTAAGAGTACTTTATTTTGTTGGCTAAGCAAACTCAAGTTGACGAATATCGCAACTGACAAACTAAAATTATCAGCAGGAAACAATATAAAGAAGGCTCATTTGTTAGCCCTAAAAAGCAACAAAGAGAAAAGAATTAAGCATCTGGCAGAAATAGCGACAAATGTCGAACATCTCAAAAAAATTAAAAAAGATAAGAATGTTGCAAAAATTATCCTAGCAGTGCTATATTTAGGCGAGGGTGGCAAAAGTGGAAGAAGCTCTCTTATGTTGGGGAATTCGGATCCTGCAATAATTAGGCTGTTTTTAGCACTACTACGACAAAATTATTCGATTGATGAAGGTAAATTTCGTTGCACTGTCCAGTGTCGTGCCGACCAAGACATCCCCGAATTAGAAAAATTTTGGTCAAAGATCACAGACATTCCTCCGCGTAATTTCTATAAAGCCAGAGTTGATTCGAGAACCATAGGAAAAAAATCAAAAAAACCTTCCTACAAAGGCGTTTGCAGAATAGACTATTTTTCAGCTGATCTTTTTAATGAAATAAAAATGATCATGGAAATTGTTTGTGAATTGGGGATATAGCTCAGTTGGTAGAGCGTTTGCGTGGCACGCAAAAGGTCTGGAGTTCGAGACTCCATATCTCCACATTTAGAAAAAGCACGCTTGGACGATTAGCTCAGTTGGTTAGAGCGTACGATTCACATTCGTAAGGTCACTGGTTCGAGCCCAGTATCGTCCACAAAAGACAGCTCTCGTAGTTCAACGGATAGAACAAGGGACTCCTAAGCCTTAGATTCAAGTTCGATTCTTGACGAGAGCACATTAGCAATTCAGGTTCCCTGCCTGCCGGCAGGCAGGGATTCCTACTGAGGGCACAAAGACTTGCCAAAACAAAAAAGATAGACTATACTTAATTTACGTTAATTATTAAGAAAAATGAATAGGGGAATGCTTTAATTCCTGACTTTTGAGCTAACGCTCGACACCTTCTTAATAATTTCCAAATATCCCTGGAAATTTTTTATTTTAACTTATTTCCCCTTCTCCATTAGGGAGAAGCCTGCCTGCCGGTAGGCAGGGTGGCCAAAGGCCGGATGAGGGAGGGGACATACTAGGAAGAATATAGCTTTCTAGTAGCACAAAGCCCTTTCCCTCACCTGTCCTTCGGCTTTGCCTTGCTGAAGCTTTAGCGCAAGCAGGACATCCTCTCCCGAAGGGAGAAGAGGATATTTTGTTTAGACATTTTTAATCATTATCTTGCAGCCCTGATGTCAGCTGCAAAAATTTAATTAAATGAACGATATATTATCTAGCCTCGCGGATGAAGTGGATAAATTAAGCGATGAAAAAGCTAGCGCGCCAGATCCAATCATAGCCACAAAAGCAGACGAAAAAACCGTCACTGAAGAAAAAAAAGTTTCTTTTATGGAACAGCTGCTGCTAAATAATCCGATTGAATTTCCAACAGTGGGGGACACAGTTATTGGAACAGTTCTCGAAGTTTCTTCCAGCGAAATTTACCTTGATCTTGGACCATTTGGCACCGGGCTAGTTTTGGGCAAGGAAATTAAAGACGGCATGGGTTCTGGTAAGTTGAAATTAGGCGACAAGGTTTCTGCCACTGTAACTGATTTGGAAAATGAAGAAGGCTACATCGAGCTTTCCATCCGTGAAGCTTCCTATGAAAAAGCCTGGGAAGATATTGAAAAGAAGCGGGACGCGGGGGATAAGATCAAAACCAAGATTATTAGCGCCAATAAAGGAGGTCTTCTTATTGAAATCAACGGTATTGCTGGATTTTTGCCAGTCTCTCAACTTTCTAGCAAAAATTATCCGCGCGTGGAAGATGGCGATAAGAACAAAATTCTCAACTTACTCAAAAAGTTGGTTGGAAAAGAATTGGAAGTTTGCATTCTAGACATTGATCGAGAAGCGGAAAAATTGATTGCCAGTGAAAAAGCCGCGCAAAGTGAGAAAGAAAAAGAAACGCTTGCCAACTTTAATGTCGGGGATGTGGTCTCGGGTGAAATTAGCGGCGTGGTTGATTTTGGCGCTTTCGTAAAATTTCCGCTGACGGGTGACAAAAACGAAAGAGATCGCGTGGAAGGACTGGTGCATATTTCTGAACTCGCTTGGCAATTAATCGAAAATCCAAGAACAATTGTGAAAGTGGGAGATAAGGTTGAGGCTAAAATTATCGGGATCGATAATGATAAAATTTCTCTTTCCATTCGCGCCTTGCAAGCTGATCCATGGACCCAAGCAACTGCCAAATATAAAGCCGGGGATATTGTCGTCGGAAAAGTGCACAAAATCAATCATTTTGGCGCATTCGTCTATCTTGACAACGACATCCATGGTCTTGCGCATATCAGTGAAATGCTTAATGCATATCCTGATAAAACGGTTAGCGATCTGATCCAAACTGGCGAGGATTATAGTTGGAAAATTCTTTCTATTGAACCACGCGAACACCGCATGGGACTAATCCTAATTGGCGACTTAGCAAAGCCGGAAAAAGAGGAGAAAGAAAAGAAGACTAAAAAAGAAAAAACGGAAGATGATTCCGAAGTTGTGGAAAAAGTAGAAAAAAAAGTGAAGAAAGAGAAAGCGGAAAAGACAGAGGACGTGGAAAAACCAGCTGAGAAAAAAGTGAAGAAAGTTAAAAAGGAGAAGAAGGAGAAAGAATAAATAGTAACAATAATTACTATGATTATTTCTTTTAATGGAGACCACGGGTCTGGAAAAAGCACTATTGCTGAAAGAGTAGCTAAGGATTTAAATTACCCTAGATATTACATGGGGCAAATCTTTCGCGACCTTGCGAAAGAAAAAAACATCACGCTAGCTGAGCTTCATAATTTATGCAAAAATGATCCAGAAACAGATAAGCAAGTCGATGAATACTTGGTTAAACTGTCCAAAGAGCAGAGTGACTTTATTATAGAAAGTCGTACAGCTTGGTACTTCATCCCCAATTCCCTCAAAATTTATCTAAAAGTTTCCGAAGAAGAAGGGGCGGCGAGAATTTACAAAGAACTTCAAACAAGCGCCTCTCGCAAAGAAGAAGATGCAAATCTCAATTCAATCGAAGATACACAAAAAAGCGAAAAGAAGAGAAAAGAAGAGGATGATGCTAGATATAAAAAGTATTATGGCATCGATATTCATCAAGAAAAGAATTACGACCTTGTCGTGGATACAACAAGTCTCAATAGAGATGAGGTATTCAACAAGGTTATGCGAGCTATAAGAGTAAAGCTAAATGCCTAACTTAATCAAAAAAATCCAAAACCATATTTTTGAAAATTCTCTTTTCGAGAGAAATTCTAAAATCATTTTGGGAATTTCTGGCGGACCAGACTCGACCTGCCTTCTTGATGTATTTTCTAAGTTACAAAAAAAATATAAGTTAGAATTAGCCATCGCGCATGTCAATTATCATCTGCGAGGAAAAGATAGCGAGAAAGATGAACAATTTGTGGAAAAGTTGGCGGAAGAATACAACTTGTCTCTCGATATCCTCGAAGCTCATATTGAAAAGAAAGATAAATCCGAAGAAAAGTTGCGCGATGTTCGTTATGCTTTTTTTGAAGAGATTCGCAAAGAAAATAAATTTGATCTCATCGCTGTCGCGCACAACTGCGACGATCAAGCCGAAACAGTTTTAATGCGACTGATCCGTGGAACGGGCCTCAATGGTCTTTCCGCAATGCAAGCAAAAAACGGAAAAATTATTCGACCATTACTTGAAATTCCGCGCAAAGAAATTATCACATATTTAAAGGCAAACAATTTAAGCTACCGAATTGATAAGACTAATAAACAGACAATCTATCTGCGAAATAAGATTAGAAATAAATTGATTCCATATCTAGAGAAGAACTATAATCCAAATTTAAAACAAGTACTTGCAAAAAGTGCTAAAACTTTTGGAGAAGATTATGCTGTGATTGAAGAGCTGACAGAAAAATTTTGGGAGGAAAATAAAACACTCAGCGCAAAAAAAATTCTCGCACTACCGGTCGCGATTCAAAAAAGAATTTTGCAAAAAGCACTGGCACAAAAAAAACCAGCTAGTGCTCATGAAAATTTCACCCAGATTGAAGAAATTCTAAAAGCGCTCAAAAGCACAAAAAACAAAAACCAAGTCGTGAAATCTGCGGGATTGAAAATGACGCGGCATGGTGATAAAATTACAATAGACTAGTTCCAAAGTCATACAATCTCAAAAGTG
>Ga0172379_10008010_pt1 | contig 13479 bp, 13 predicted proteins | sample GrowelOW334metaG_FD_119756 | JGI IMG/M metagenome (GOLD analysis project Ga0172379, IMG submission 119756) | Groundwater microbial communities from an aquifer near a municipal landfill in Southern Ontario, Canada - Groundwater well OW334 metaG | ecosystem: Environmental > Aquatic > Deep... | reverse complement strand
GGTAACGGACCAGGTGGAAGGCCTCCTTGGTCAGGGTGGTGAAGACCAGCTCGCCTCTTTCCCCCGGGGGCAGGACTTCGCCGGTGTCGGGGTTGATCGTTTCGACGAGGAAATGATCTTCATAGACGTGCATCCCCTCGCGGCCTTCCGTGCATTCCATCGACACCCCCGGCCCCATGATTTCGGAGAGCCCGTAGATGTTCAACGCCATGATATCCATCGTGTTTTCGATTTCATCGCGCATCTTGTCGCTCCAAGGTTCGGCACCGAAGATGCCGACCCGGAGGTTAAGAGACCGCATGTCCAGTCCCATGGCCTGCCCCTGCTCGGCAAGATTCAGGGCATAGGAAGGGGTGCAGCAGATGGCGGTGGGTCCGAAATCCTGGAGGATCATGAGCTGCCGCTTCGTATTGCCCCCTGACATGGGAATGACGCTGGCTCCCAGCTTTTCCGCGCCGTAGTGGGCTCCGAGGCCGCCCGTGAAAAGACCATATCCGTAAGCGTTATGAATAATATCGTTTTTTGTTAGGCCTGCCGCGACGAAGCACCGGGCCATGAGTTCCGACCAGGTTTCAATATCCCGATGGGTGTAACCCACGACAGTAGACCGCCCCGTGGTCCCCGAGGAGGCGTGCAAACGCACCACGTTGCTCATGGGGACGGCAAAAAGGCCGAATGGATAGCCGTCCCGGAGATCCTGCTTGGTGGTAAAGGGGAAGCGTTTCAAGTCTCCCAGGGTTTTGAGGTCATCCGGTTTTACCCCCGCCTCATCAAAGCTTCTTCGATAGAAACCCACGGTGTGATACACCCTTTGCGCCACCTGCTGGAGCCGCTTCAATTGCAGGGCCTCGAGTGCCTCCCTGGGCAGGGTTTCAAACTCTTCATTGTAGATCATGCACCCAACCTCCCCTTTTTCGTTGTTTAATAATCTCTCCGGGTCGAATTCCCCGCCGCTTGCGGCGAACAGAACGCTACCGCTCGGAAATACCCCGCCGTAAGCAGCGGCGGTATCTCGTTACTTATAGCAAAAGAAGTTTTTCCGGGCAAGAGACAATAAGAGGAATAAACCCATTAAAGAAGCTTTTTTATGGATCTCGATCGGTAACGGCGGAAACGGTACCAGAGGCGAATTAAATGGACCGTGATCACCGCGACGACAATGCGGGGGATGTAGAGCCAGAAGGCATTCAACCCGACGGAGATGAACAGGGGGGGGTCTTCGACCATGGAATGGTTGATGCCGATGGAAAGATGGAGCATTTCCAGGTCCTCTTTGGAGAGGTGCTCCGCCTTGGCCTCCTCGACGATTACCGCCCCGCCATAGGCGAGGCCAAAAATGATCGCCGTCATCCAGAGGAGCCCGACTTTCGCGTCCAGACCCATAAGTTTGAGGAGGGGAGAGAAAAAACGGACGATGTGGTTGATCCAGTCCAGAAATTTCATGGTTTCCAGGAGGGTCATGATGAACATGATGATCAAAAAAATCTTGAAGCATAGGATGGTGGTTGTCCGGAGCCAATGCCATAACATGTCTGCGAAGGGCAGGTGGATCGGCGGCAGAGCCCCCGCCGCCGTCGCTGCGGGGCCGGAAACCAGCCAGGGGCCGACGATCATCAAGGTAACGGACGCGGTGATAATCCTGAACAGGGTCGCCTTTACGGGGTTAATCCCTGATTTTCCCTGGATTATCCCCTCCTGAATGAGGTTATGGGCCATGAGCAGAAAGATGCCGATCAGGGTCATCTGTCCCTCGTTCAAGGGCAGAACGACCATGGCGGCAATTGCCCCGTAAATATTGGCCAGCATTCCGATCAACAGAGGGAGGGCGGCGGCCGGTGGCAGATGGAGGAGTCCCATGATCGGCGTAAGGAGGAAATCGAGGCGCCCGATCCAGCCGCTCCAGTCCAGGAGGGTGGTCAGCAGGGAAATGGGCAGGACAATTTTCATCATCCAGACAAAACCGCTCCAGCCCTTGCGGACTCCCATTTTCAGCCCCGTCTTGACCAGGGCGCCATATTGAATTTCCGGGTTTTCCATCCTTCGTCCCCTTAGCAGATTTTTCCTGATCTTGCATCATTGCGGATTAATTATTATGGCTATTTTGTCATGACAAATGATTTTTGGTCTTTACGCAACAAGAAAAAATATGATATGAAAACCATATGATACTGAATATCCGCAGCAAGCTTCTCCTGAGTTATCTGGCCATGGCCGTGCTGACAGTCTTGGCCAGCGCCTATGCCGTGGGGCATCTGCGAGATCTCAATAAGCTGGCCTTCACAGTTATCCATCAGGATTCCCGGCTCCTGGAGACGGAAAAACAGATGATGGAAACGCTCCTGGCATGGGAAGGGGCGGAGAAAAAATACCTGATTTTAAAAGACCCCTCCATGGCGGACATCTTCTGGGCCCGAAGTCAGGATTTTCAATCCCAGTTGGCCATTCTGAAAAAGGATAGCCCCCAGGGACGGGGCAATACGGTGGAACTGTTATCCCTGTTGTTCAGTGACTATAATGCGAACTTCCTCAAGGAAACATCCCTGGTAGGAGAAAACCGCATCGAAGAGGCGGTGGTCCTGTCGTCTCAAGAGGGGCGCAGAATCATAGAAAAGATGGCCTTTTCCCTGCGTTCACTCCAGATGCAGTCGGAAAAGGATATCGATACCAGAATGAACGCCATTAACATCAAGGGGCAGGAAGCGGCACGGATGACGATTCTCCTAACGTTTGCCAGTCTCATTGTCGGATTGTTCCTGGCGGCGGCCATTACCTTCAATATCTCCCGCCCCCTGGGAAAGCTTGAAAAAGCAACTGGTTTCATTGCGGAAGGGCAGTTCGACCGGGAGATCAACATCCAGCGGCGGGATGAAATCGGCAGCCTGGCCAGGGCATTCAACGCCATGACCAAGCGCCTGAAGATCCTGGAAACCCTGCACCTTGATGCCAGTCCTTTGACGGGATTGCCGGGGAATCTGGCTATCGAACAGGAAATTGAACGACGCCTCCGGGAAGAGGAACTCTTTTCCCTTTGTCATTTAGATCTCGATAACTTCAAGCCTTTTGCCGATCACTACGGCTATGCCTGGGGAAGCGAGGTCATCAAGGAAGTGGCTGTGATCCTGGAGGACTGCAAGCAGAAATGGGGACGCATGGTGGATTTTATCGGCCATATCGGGGGGGACGACTTCATCCTGATTGCGGAACCGTTGCGGGCCGAAGCGATGTGTCGCTGCATAGTCGAAGAATTTGATCGGCGGATCCGGAAGTTTTATAGCGAAGAGGATCAGCAGCGGGGTTTCATCCTTGCCAAGGACCGTCAGGGACAGCAGCGGGAATTTCCCCTTGTTACGGTGACCCTTTCCATCGTCACCGGCAATAGTTCCCTATACGGGAGTCCGCTGGAGATGGCAAAGATGGCGGCAGAGGTCAAAAATTATGGTAAAACCCTCTCGGGGAACAATTACGTGAAGAAAGAGGATATGGATGCTCGCACATCAGCATGAAGACTTTTTTACGAATTCACAAAATTTGAACGTGTCACAGGATAGGAACTCGATCTTTGCGTAAAAAGACATCCTTCGTAGCAATAAGAATAAAGATAAGCATTATGATCATCTTCGTGATCTGCCTGGGTGCTTGCGCTACGACAAAGAACGCTCCCGTAGAGCCTCCCGGCAGTCTGGCGGCGCGCTTTCAGTCCGATACGGCCCTTTTCCAGGAAGGTTATGCCCAGCTCAGCGGCGAAGAACGCCCTGTTGATTATAGCAGGGCCCGAGAAGCCTTTGGACTGCTGATAAATAAATATCCCAAGAGCAAGTGGCGAAATTACGCCAAGAGCTTCCTGATCCTCATGGATGAGGCACAGACAGCCCGTGAACAGGCGGAAAAGGAAAAGCAGGCATGTATCAAGATCAAGGCGCTTTGGGAGCATACGCAAAAGGAATGCCGCGTCGACCAGTTAAAGGCCCAAGGCGAACTGTCTCGGTTACGCAAGGAAAATGAGCAATTGCGGAACGAAAACGAGCAGATGAAAAAAAACATCGAACAACTCAAGCGGCTGGAAATCGAACTGCAGCGGCGGGACAAGATCTTCCGGTAACCATTATCATTTGTGACTGTGGGCCGAAATGAGCGTTTCACCATCGATTCTCAGGTGTTCCACGGCCAGGGTAATCCCCAATGCCGTTTTGACGTCCCGAATCTCTCCCCCCAGGAGTTTGTCTTTAGCCTCGCCCGGTGACATCCTGACTATTTCGATGTCTTCGTCGTCATCAGGAGGCAGGGGCGCCGCGTAGAGTTCCTGGGCAAGATAGAAATACATGTATTCATTTCCATATCCGGGAATCAGATACCCTTCAAAGAGACTGGTTATCCGGCGGGCCTGAAAACCGGTCTCTTCTCCCAATTCCCTCTGGACACAGACCTCCGGAGACTCCCCTTCATCGATATTGCCTGCAGGGATTTCCAGTAGATATCCGCCGGTGGCATGGCGGTACTGCCGGATGAGCAGGAAATTGCCTTCCCCATCCACGGGAACCACGGCGATGCAGGGTTTATGGTCGATCCAGCTCAGGCGGGATCTGTGGCCGTTGGGCAGTCGGACGTCTTCTTCCAGGACCTTGAAGACGCGACAATTATAAACGACAGGCATTGCTTGTTCCTTCCTTTGCTTTTTTTAATTGGTTTTCATAACGGCCAGGAGATGCCGTTCAATCTCTTCCCTTGGCAAGGCGCCCGTGACCCTATCGACAAGTTTGCCTTCCCGGAAAAACAATAACGTGGGGATATTGCGGATATCGTACTGCGCTGCGGTAACAGGATTTTCGTCAACATTGAGCTTGGCGATCTTGATTCCCCCGGCGTATTTCGCGGCCAGTTCATCAAGAACAGGGGCCACCAGGCGGCAGGGGGCGCACCAGGGAGCCCAGCAATCGACGATAGCAGCGCCTGTTGCGGTCAGGACCTCCCGGGAAAATGTCGCGTCCGTGGTATCGAAGGGTTTTACCGTATCTTCGACGACCACCAGGGGGACGCCGCAACGGCCGCACAGGGGGCGATCATTGAGACGCGTCTCGGGCATCCGGTTTTTTGTGCCGCAACCGAGGCAGCGGATGATCATGTCATCCAGAGGGGCCCGACATTTTCCACAGGTCGGTCTATCCTGCATATGTTCTTTGGGGATGCGGTTTTTTGTACCACAAGTGAGACAACGGATAATTAGTTGATCCTTTTCTAAAGTCATAGCCTCTTACCTTTCAATCGCCACATTCACCGGTGTTGGACACAGTATCCTTACCAGCTCCGCCGGGGCCATTTCGGCGAGAATCCCCCGATGGCCCGCATTGATGAGAATCATGGGTAAAGATAGAATCGTTTCCTCAACGTAAATCGGCAGCGGTTTCCTCGTTCCAAAGGGGGAGGTGCCTCCGACCTTATAGCCCGTATGTCTTTCCGCTACTTTTGGATCACACGGGGTCACCATCTTGAGCCCAAGGTTTCTGGCCAGCGACTTGGTCGAGACATCCCGGTCGCCATGCATCAGGACGATCAAAGGGCTGGTATTCTCATCTTCCATGACCAGGGTTTTGATCACGATATGTTCATCAACGCCTAATTCCTGCGCGGAGGCCCTCGTTCCCCCCCGGTCAATGTATTTGTAGGAGCGGAGAAGAAATCCGGCGTCATGGCTTTTCAGCGCCCGTATGGCCGGCGTTGCCGGGAACTTCTCTTTTGACATAAGGACCTCAAACGCCAAGGTAGCATAATCATGATCGACGAGGGAGTCAACATTCCCCAGCCGACTTCATAAGAACCATCACCGCGGAAAGCATACCCGAAATTTTCCGCCAAGTAAAGTTAAGGACTTGGCGCTGTTGCCAATTGTCTTAATTATTTCCCGTTTTTGTTGTATAGATACCTCTATTGACGGGATCGATTGAGGAAGAGGGACCAGATTTATCAAAGATCAATGAGAGGAGATTTTGTCACCATGAATCAAAAAATCAGAGAATTGATCGAGGAGAATGATGTTTGTGTCCTGGCAACAGTGGCAGGTACGGCGCCGCACTGCTCCCTGATGTCCTATGCCGCTGCTGAGGACGTCAGGGAAATCTATATGGTTACCCATAAAAACACTAAAAAATTCGCGAATTTGGAGAGAAACCCAGGGGTCAGCCTCCTCATCGATTCCCGGGAAACGGACCAGGGGGAAAGAAGGCATAGGGCCAGGGCCCTCACCATTACCGGGGTATATGAAAAGGTGAAGGACGAACCGAAGAACGGCGAGATTCACAGGCGTCTCCTGGAGAGACATCCTCACCTTAAGAATTTCATCGAGGATCCCCAGGCGCAGTTCATCCTCGTCCGGGTAAAGGCCTTTCAGCTCCTGGAAGGCGTTGCCGATGCTTATTTCGAAGAAGTGAATTGAAAAGAGGCCCTGACGAACATTCATATCAAGCAGGAGTAGGCGTCAGGGGCAAACGGCGTCCTCCAAATCTTTCCAGAGGCTCCCGGGTTTGACAGGTTTCCAGGGGGCCTCGGGATCGGCAGCCGTGTGCAGGACCTTGCCTGCTTTGTCGAAGAACTGAATCTCCCGAAAGCGCATCCGGTGCTCCAGACAGGACAGCTCCGTTTCCAGGACCAAATACCTGAATTTTTTCAATGAATTCTTATACTGCGGGACCTCCCTCTTGATGTTTTTGCGAAAGAGACTTTTGGCCGAGGGTTCGATCCGGGCGGAAACGAGCACTTTCCCCGCGGAAGGACGGCTCAGGTGGGCTTTGTCTATAAAAATTGCGTCCCGGTATTTGGTGAATCCGACAAAACTCCACGTACTCTCCTCGGCAGCGAGGGCGTAACCACAGCCGCCCAAAAGGACGAAGAAGCAGAAAATACTAACATTGAAACGCCACTTTGAGTGTTTCATCATTCCTCTCTTTCCCAATTGCCCTTTGACAGATCAAGCCGATCTATTGTAGCAAAAGGGCAAGAAGTTTCCCAATAAAATTATGGAGCGTTCCCATGACCAGTATTTTAATCGTCTATCACACCCAGACGGGCAACACGGAAAAAATGGCCCAGGAGGTGGCTGCGGGGGCCCGGGCCATCGGGGATATCGATGTCGTATGCAGAAAGGCGGGAGAGGCTACCCTGGAAGATCTGCTCAAGGCCGACGGCCTGGCCGTCGGCACCCCGGAAAACTTCGGATATATGTCCGGGATGGTTAAGGATTTTTTTGACCGGACCTATTATCCCGCCCAGGATAAGGTCTTTCGGAAACCCTACGTAGTCTTTATCAGCGCCGGCAACGATGGTACGGGGGCCCTCAAGGCCATCGAGCGGATTGCCCTCGGATACAAATTTAAACCTGTTTATAGCCCCGTCATTTCCCGGGGGTCACTAACACCGGAGATCCTGGCGCAGTGCCGCGAACTTGGCGGCGTACTCGCCGGGGGCTGTCAGGCCGGCATTTATTAATGAGGGTCAGACTTACCAATTGACATTTGAAACAAATGTCAATTGGTAAGTCTGACCCCGTAAAAACATCTTGTCAAAATCGTCATTCATTGGTAACGGTGGGCAAAATTGCGAGGTTTATAAGTCATGGGAGAAGGAATTTCTGATTACACAAAGTTCTGCGTCGATCTTAGAAGGCATATGTGGATGGCAGGGGTGGAGACGGAGCTGCGGCGCCTGATCTGGCAGATTGCCGTCACGGGAAAGTATATATCTGCCAAAATTCATGAATCTAACCGGAAATTGGCCGGTTTTAAAAACATATTCGGGGAGGAGCAGTTGGCCCTCGATAAGAGTTCCGATGCGATCCTGAAAAACCAGCTTCAGTTTTCCGGTTTCGTTCGGGAATACGCATCGGAGGAGCAGGATCAGATCGTCCAGATAGGGACAGGGACGGAAAAGTATTTTGTGACCGCCGATCCGTTGGATGGATCTTCCCTGGTGGATACCAACCTGGCCATCGGCACGATCATCGGCATTCATAACGGCGCCATGTACGGCAAAGGGCGGGATACTATGGTGGCGGCCCTTTATATCACTTATGGCCCCCTGATCACGATGGTCTATTCCGCCGGGAAGGGGACCCATGAATTCGTCCTCAACCGGGAAGGGGAATATGTCCTCTCCCAGGAGAACATCCGCCTCAAGGAAAAAGGGGACATCTACAGCTTGGGCGGTCTCCGCAAGGACTGGACGCCGGAGCACCTGCGCTTTGTGGAATATCTGGAGGCTGAGGGATACAAGTTGCGCTACAGCGGTGGCTTTGTCCCGGATATCAATCAGGTCCTCATCAAGAATGGCGGCATTTTTACCTATCCCGCCCTCAAGAAGAGCCCCCATGGAAAACTAAGACTACTGTTCGAACTGTTGCCCATGGCCTTTCTCATGGAGCAGACCGGGGGTGAGGCGACAGACGGCAAGCAGGCCATCCTGGATATTTCCGTGGAAGACATCGGGCAGCGGTGCCCCATCTATATCGGCAGCCACTTTGAGGTGGAAAAGGCCAGGGAGTTTTTAGAGGAGGTTCAGACTTGATTTATCAGGGACTTGCTGACTTGAAAAAGGGTATGGAAGGGATACTCCGGATCGCAGGGGAGCATGTGGAGATCCTCGCTGCCGGGACCCTGGAAAAAGCATTTATCGATGATTTGATTTATACCGCCGTTTTCAGTGACCATGAGGATGTCCGCAAGGCGGCAAGGTGGATAATCCGCCGGGCGGGGGCGGCAGCGGGAATTCATTCGGCCTCGATCCAGGCCCTTTACGAGGCCATGGGGCGTAAGGAGGCGGCGGGATTTACCGTTCCGGCCATCAATATCCGCGCCCTTGCCTATCATAGCGCCCAGGCAGTGCTCCGGGCAGCGATGAAATTAAATGTCGGCCCCGTTATTTTCGAAATTGCCCGTTCCGAGATCGACTACACCCGGCAGCGTCCCGAGGAATACACCTGTGCCGTCACGGCAGCGGCAATCAAGGTCGGGTATCGGGGACCCCTTTTCCTGCAGGGAGATCACTTTCAGGTCAACGCCGGCAAATTTGCCAAAGATCCCGGCAAAGAGGTCCAGGCCGTCAAGGACCTGATATGGGAAGCCATTGAGGCGGGGTTTTACAATATCGACGTTGATACCTCGACCCTTGTGGACCTGACGAAAAAGACCGTCAAGGAACAACAGGAACTGAATTATACCCTGGCGGCGGAATTGACCACCATGATCCGGGATCTGGAGCCGGCAGGGGTTACCATCTCCGTGGGTGGAGAGATTGGGGAGGTGGGAGGCAAGAACAGCACCGTGGAAGAACTGGCTGCCTTTATGGAAGGCTATCAGGAGGAATTGCAGCAGGTCGACGAAACCATGCAGGGGATCAGTAAAATCAGCGTGCAGACGGGAACAAGCCATGGCGGCGTGCCCATGCCGGATGGGTCCGTTGCGGAGGTCAAGCTGGATTTCGACACCTTGGCGAAACTCTCCGAGGCGGCACGGGAAACTTACGGTATCTCCGGGGCGGTCCAGCATGGGGCGTCCACCTTACCGGAAGAGGCCTTTGATCGCTTTCCTGCTGTCGGGACTGCGGAAGTTCATCTGGCCACGGGATTTCAGAACATCATCTACGACAGTTCTCATCTTCCCGCTGAAATAAAAACCCGTATTTACAGTTATCTGAACAAGGAGTGTCGCGGAGAAAAAAAGGAGAGCGATACGGAAGAGCAGTTCCTCTACAAGACCAGAAAAAAGGGCTTTGGACCATTCAAACGGGATCTATGGGAGCTGCCGCCCGACCATCTGACTGCCTTGGGGGCGGAACTGGAGAACCAGTTCACCTTTCTCTTTAAAAAACTGCATGTAGAGGATACGAAGAAGATCGTGGAAGCATTCGTTAAACCGGAGGATGTTCCCCTCAAGGCCCCGGCAGGGCTGAAAGAATGACTTGTCTTCCGTTTCTCAATCAAAGATGAAATCAAGGCGGCAACACAGGGGCGACGCAGGCGTATTTTTCATACGCCGAGCAGCCGAGCCGATTGCCGATGCCAACGAAGACAGCGCTTTGCTTGCGAAGCGAAATTAGCGGACTTTCGCCCCCGCCTCCGGCAACCGGTCAAAGGATAACAGGGTCAGACCGTCAGCCGTATCCGTGGCCAGCAGCATCCCCCGCGATTCAACACCCATGAGTTTCGTCGGTTTGAGATTGGCGACTACAACGATCATCTTGCCCACGATTTCTTCCGGTTTGTAATCCTTTCCCATTCCGGCTACGATCACCCGCTCCTCGCCGATGTCGATCTTCATTTTCAGAAGCTTGCTGGATTTTGGCACCAGCTCTGCTTCCAGGACCTTGGCCACCCGTAAATCGACTTTTTCAAAATCTTCATAGGAGATCTCGGGTTTGAAGATCGGAGCTGCTTTTTCTTGTGTTTCCATATTTTTAACCTCAATTCTTGGGAACAATGCCTCAATTTTCTTCAAAGGATTCCCCGGCGGCAACCTGCCCCAGTCTTGCAGGGTTGAGAAATCCTGACTCTCCGGGTCGTTGATGCCCAGATGGGCCAGCAGTTTTTGCGCCGTATCCGGTATGAAGGGGGCAATGAAAACGGCGATACACCTCAGGGCTTCGAGAAGGTTATAGATAACCGTCGCCAGGCGGTCCTTCTTCGCGGGATCCTTGGCCAGCGTCCAGGGTTCGCTCTCGACGACGAATTTGTTGGCCGTACTGATGAATCCCCAGATGGCCATCAGGGCCTTATGGGGGGCCATTTCCTGAAAACAGACATCAACCTCCTCCCTGGTTTGCCGGGCGGTAGCGGCGAAGACCTGATCCGCAACAGACGTCGCACCCGGTTGGGGAACGGTGCCGTCAAAATATTTCAGCGCCATGGCCATAACCCGGCTGATCAGATTACCCAGATCGTTGGCCAGATCCGCATTGGTCCGCTGTACGAAACTCTCCTCGCTGAAACTGGAGTCGAGGCCGAAGACCATGTCCCGCAAGAGAAAATAGCGAAAGGCGTCCAGGCCGTACTTATCTTTCAGGTCCAGGGGCTTGACAACATTTCCCAGGCTCTTGGACATCTTGCTCTGGTCCACATTCCAGTATCCATGAACATTGAGATGCCGGTAGGGCTCGATCCCGGCGGCCTTGAGCATGGTGGGCCAGTAGATGCCGTGGGGCTTGAGAATATCTTTGGCGATCAGATGCTCCGCCACGGGCCAGAAGGTCCGGAAGTTCTCCCCCTCGGGATAGCCGATACCGGTGATGTAGTTGATCAGGGCGTCAAACCAGACATAGGTCACATAATTATCGTCGAAGGGCAGGGTAATACCCCAGGTAAGGCGGGTCTTCGGACGGGAAATACAGAGGTCTTCCAGCGGTTCTCTCAGAAACGCCAGGGCCTCGTTGCGGTAGCGTTCGGGACGAATGAAATCGGGATGATCCTGGATGTGCTGGATAAGCCAGTCCTGGTATTTGCTCATTCGGAAGAAATAATTGCTTTCCTTGCGAAATTCTGGTTCGCACTGATGATCGGGGCAGAGCCCGCCCACGAGTTCCTTCTCCATGTAAAAACGTTCGCAGCCTACGCAGTAATGTCCCTCATAGTGGCCGAAATAGATGTCCCCCGTATCGTACACCTTCTGAAGGATCGTGCGTACAACCTGCATATGGTTTTCATCGGTGGTGCGGATGAAGTAATCGTTCTTGATGCTCAGTTCCGGCCAGAGGTTCCGGAATTGCGCGCTGATCCGGTCGGCGTAAGTCTTGGGCTCTACGCCCGCCTGCTGGGCCGCTTCGGCGATTTTGTCGCCGTGCTCATCGGTGCCGGTCAGAAAAAAGGTACGAAAACCGGATAACTGGTAGTAACGCGCCAGCACATCAGCGACAATGGTTGTATAGGCGTGGCCGATATGAGGCGAGGCGTTGACGTAATAAATAGGTGTTGTAATGTAGTAACTTTTCCCCATAGCAACCGTCCCCTTCTTATAGGTCCTCCATCTTGATGATCCGCTCCTCACCGTTTTCCATTTCCACGGTGATTTCCCCTTTCAGGACGCTCTGGCGAATAACCTTGGCCCGGGAGTCGTCGATTTGAATCAACTTTCCGCATTTGGGCATGTCTTTCTTCATTGCCAGATAGGAGTCATATTCGAAGGCGAGGCAGCACATAAGCCGGCCGCATAGACCCGATATTTTTTCCGGATTGAGGGACATGCTCTGTTCCTTGGCCATTTTTACAGACACCCGATCCAGATTGTGGAGGAGGGTCGCACAGCATACTTCCCGTCCACAGATCCCCATTCCCCTGATCATACGGGCTTCCTGTCTGGCCCCGATCTGTCTCAGTTCAATCCTCGCTTTGAATCTCTGCACCAGATCCTTGATCAATTCCCGGAAATCAACCCGGTTCTCCGCCGTAAAATAGAAAACGACTTTACTGCGATCGAAGAGATATTCGACATCCACAATCTTCATGGGAAGCTCGCGCTGTTTGACCTTTTCGGCGCAATAACGTCTGGCTTCCCTTTCCATGAGCTGATTTTCCGCCTGTATCTGCACATCTTCATCGGTTGCCTGCCGAAGGATGGGTTTGTGAGTCTCAGCGGACAGCTCCCCCGCAGGGGCAGGCGTATCCGTAACAACTACGCCAAAGGCCATGCCATGATCCGTTTCCACAATGACGGGATCGCCTTTTTGCAGGGAAACGCCGGCGGCGGAAAAATTGTAAATTTTCCCTTCCCGCTTAAACTTGATTCCAACAATATCCGGGTCAGCCATGAGTATCCATAAAGACGTTGATTGAATTAAAGGCGAAGTGTAAACGTCATGGCCTCTAAAGTCAACAGCTTATTGGCATTGTACTCAAGGGCGCGGATAGACGCGGAGATGGTTTGCAGGTTGTAAAGGATATCATCGGTGGTTAAGCGTGTTATGGCCTGGATGGCATCCTGCTCGTCGCTATTTGCCGTCGTCGGATCTCCCGGAAGTTCCTTCCATACCAAGGCGTCCCGGAAGCAGGATAGGAGGAGGGAGAGCTTTTCAGAGACGTCTTTTTTATCTTTTCCCAGATACCTCATCAGGGAAAGCCTTCGCAGGGGATCTCCGGAATGGTCGGCGGCGAGATGCCCCATGACGGCCTTCCTGTCGGCAAGGTAATCGTCTCCCTTGAGTTGCCGCGCCCGCTGGATACTTCCCTCGGCTGCCGCGGCAATCATCCTGGCCGTCTCATGGCCAAGGGATTCTTTGTTCTCAAGATATGCGGCCACGGTATCCTGTCGCAGGGGACTGAACCGGATCTGCTGGCAGCGGGAAAGAATCGTCCTGGGAAGGGTGTATGGTTTTGAGGTAATCAGGACGAGAATATTTGCCGGTGACGGTTCTTCCAGGGTCTTTAAGAGGGCATTGGCGGCAGCCTGATTCATCCGGTCCGCCTCATCGATGATGAACAGCCTCCGTCCCCCCTCCAAAGGACGAATG
>Ga0172379_10008009_pt1 | contig 13480 bp, 11 predicted proteins | sample GrowelOW334metaG_FD_119756 | JGI IMG/M metagenome (GOLD analysis project Ga0172379, IMG submission 119756) | Groundwater microbial communities from an aquifer near a municipal landfill in Southern Ontario, Canada - Groundwater well OW334 metaG | ecosystem: Environmental > Aquatic > Deep... | reverse complement strand
AACCAATAATTGTTCGATTTCTTTGACGGCAGTATACAACACGGTATCGTTATTCCAACCCTCCTGCTGCGCTTTCACCACGAGAAGTTTTTCGGCAATCATCGAGAGAAGGAATTCCGCTTTACTCGTTTCTCTATCCCCGTTGCGTCGGTTGATCGCGGGAGTTAACTCATACCGGTTAATAAATTCCTGGCGGGTTATGGTAATATTCCCAATCGTCACCAGAGGCACATCCCGAGATGACTGCGCTTCGGCGAATAGTGATGCCAACAGCAGAAGTGGAACGAGTTTCAACTGACTCATTGTGCAGACCCTGAACGAAGGAGGTGAATAAATACAGGAAAACCAAAAAAGAATGCGTGACCGAGCATCGGTGTGATAAGACTCTTCGTCTTCCAATATACGACTCCGCAAAACAAACCGAGAATGAATGTTGGTATGAGAAACGCAGGATCTGCACTAAAATGGGAAGATGTTGCGCCGACGGCAAAAAAAATGGAAGCAACAACCAACGAGAGAGGAAATCCTAGCAATGAAAAAGAATCTCCCCACTGTTTCATCAACACGGTTTGAACAAAGCCGAAAAAAAGAATTTGATTCGCTACCGGCGAAGACATCCAATACACCATTGATGCGATCACAGATTCCGAAGTGCCCGGCACAAGTGCGGCCGCTCCGGCAGGCAGCATTTCTTTTCCTATCGCGATACCGCTCATCGTCATAACAACAGTAAAACCGTACATCCACACCAACCATACCATTGATATTTTCAAGTTTTGGGAATTAATGCCGTAACTCCACAAATGTCCGCGGGAAAGGATGACAACGGCAATGAACGCGATACTGTATTGCCAGAAATGACGTTCGAATTGAAGGAAATAAACAGATCCTTCCAGTGAAAGTGTTCGGGATATGACAGTGATCGGAGAAATCCATATGACGGCATAACAAAATACCGCAACACCAATGAGTGTAAAGAATTTGGTGCCGATTAATATTAATTGTTTACTGCTCATTACGCACCAAGCACGCGCAACCGTGCAAATTTCACCATAAGATTTTTCGGCCCGACGCTCTGAAAATGAACGATCGCCTTAGCCGAATCGCCGCGGCCGCTCAGGTTTGTCACCTTGCCGCGTCCGAACACTTCATGCTCCACATACACTCCCACTTTCAACCGAATTTCGTCCTGTGATTCTTTATCATAATCCACTTCATCGTCCGGAGTAAAAGCATCTTGTTTTTTGTTTTTTTTCTGATGGATGGAATTCAAATATCGATCGCGTGAATTCTGCAGAGACGAAACAACATTCGCAGTATATGCAGGTCGCCGAGTGGTTTCTTTTTCCAGCAACGAGTCGCCGATCTCCGAAACAAACCGCGATACAACGGGATATGTTACATCGCCGAATCTGTAGCGAATTCTCGCATACGTGATATACAATTTTTTCATTGCGCGGGTGATGCCGACATAACAGAGACGGCGTTCTTCCTCCAGCTCACTCGGATCGGGAGTGACCTGATACAGAGGGAACAATCCTTCTTCCATTCCGGCAATAAAGACCACAGGAAATTCCAATCCCTTTGCCGCATGAAGTGTCATAAGGGTAACGGCATTCTTTTCGTCCACCATCGAATCCACTGCAGAAACCAGCGCCACTTCCTCCAGAAAATTCTCCAGCGTCGCCTTTTCTTTGTTCAGATCGACAAATTCAGAGATTGCGGAGAGTAATTCCTGAACGTTTTCCCACCGGCCGAGCGATTCGGGAGTTTGTTCGTCTTTATAAAGCCGGAGAATTCCCAATTCATCTACTACGCCGCGGGCAATTTCGCTGGCGGACATCTGGGATTTTAACTCAATATATTTTGTGATCAACGAGCCGAACGCCATGACAGAATTTTTTGCTCGGTCCGCTAACGAAGTTATGGAGCGCGGATCCTTCACAACATCGAACATTGCCGCATTCGTTTGAACAGAATGTTCAAGAAGTTTTTCTACCGTAGTATCGCCGATTCCCCGCGCAGGGAAATTGATCACCCGCATCAAACTCTCTTCATCTTTTGGGTTAACAATCAATCGAAGATACGCAAGTACGTCTTTGATCTCTTTCCGTTGATAGAAGGCAACACCACCGATGATGACATACGGAATGCCGGACCGACGCATGGCATCCTCGATGGAACGGGATTGAGCGTTGGTTCGGTAGAGAACGGCAAAATGTTTCAGATCCAACTTTTCTTTTGTGATATGTTCCTGAATCCTGTGCGCGATCTGCAATCCTTCGGCTTTATCGTCGTCCGCTTCAGTAACGGTAATCTTCTCTCCGTTCGGATTATCCGTCCACAACGTTTTCTGGATCTGGTTCCGATTATTCTTAATCACAGAATCGGCTGCTGCAAGGATCGTTTTTGTCGAACGGTAGTTCTGTTCCAGCCGGAACACCTTTGCATCGGGATAATCCCGTTCAAAATCTAAAATGTTTTTGATGTCTGCGCCGCGAAACGCGTAAATGCTCTGCGCATCGTCCCCCACAACGCAAATATTCTTAAACCGCTGTGCGATCTGATTGATCAGCGTATATTGCGCACGGTTCGTATCCTGATATTCATCGACGAGTAAATATTTAAATCGATATTGGTATTTTTCCAGAACACGTTCGTGCTTTGTGAACAATTCGATCGGCTTCAACAGCAAATCGTCGAAATCCATCGCATTATTCTTGTGCAACTTTTGAACGTATTCGGGAAAAATCTCCGCAACTTTCGTTTCAAAAAATTCTTTGGCAAACTCTGCATATTCCTTCGGCGTCACCATCTGGTTCTTTGCTCCGCTGATACGAGACATAACGGCGCGGGGATTGAACTGCTGCTGAGAGATGTTCATTCCGTTCATAATATTTTTGATGACTCCGAGCGAATCGTCGGTATCATAGATGGTAAATGAACGGGTAAAGCCGAGCGGTTCGCATTCCTGGCGCAAAATGCGAGCGAAGATAGAATGGAATGTTCCGGCCCACACCTGATGTGCATGATGTCCGATGAGACGTTCAATCCTCTCCTTCATTTCTTTCGCTGCTTTGTTGGTAAACGTAAGGGCAAGAATTTCGTACGGCGGAATACCTGATTCGAGCAAATGAGCAACACGATATGTAAGTACACGAGTTTTACCGCTTCCCGCACCAGCAACGATCATTACCGGACCTTGAACAACGGACGCGGCATCGCGCTGGACGGGATTTAATTGATTCAATAAAGACATTCGTTTGGAAAATCTCAGACTAGTGGATGAACAACTCAGGATGAGTCGGTGACAGAAGGAAAATACGCAAATTACCAAGGCGAAGCAATGCAACGGAGAGACAGTGCGCTAAAAGAAAAATAAAACGCTTGACGGAAGAGGTGTATTATGTGATCGTGTTCTCTTGCAGTTTCGTGTTGATGAGCGTCATCAATTCCGAAATCTTAAATGGCTTGGAAAGATATTCAACCGAAGGATCTGATTCCCACGCACCGGCTTCTTTCGCCAATCCAGTAATCATAATCATTGGAATTCGGGCGGTCAACTGATCCTGTTTTAGAAATTCCCGAAGCATAAAGCCGTTCAGATTCGCCATCATTACATCACTGATAATAAGTTGAGGCGAATGTTGTTTGATCATATCGAGCGCCGTGACACCATTATCCGCTTCAATCGGTTCATGACCTTTCGAACGAAGAACTGCCGAGATCATATTTCGAATGGAGGGCTCGTCATCTACAACCAGAATTTTTGCCATATGCTGCCTGTTTCGATTATTTACTGCAGATAGGTACGCATTATTTTCCCAATTTTCAACTGGCGAATTCTCCGTCATTTTCTCAATGAAAATAATGAAAGAACAGAACACCACTGTTCTCTCTTCAACTGGAAATGAAAACCGAAAGGATTCGAAGCAATTAGATGAGAATCGCACCTTCGGCGCGAAGCAGAAACTCTTTTGTTTTTATCCCTGCGGCATAACCGGTCAGCGATCCGTCGGAACCGATGACGCGGTGACAAGGGACAATGATCGGGATAGGATTACAGCTATTGGCAAGGCCAACCGCCTGAAATCCACGGGGAACGCCGGCGCGGCGTGCGAGTTGTTTATACGAAATGGTGGTACCGTAGGGAATATTACGAAGTTCCTTCCAGACACGAAGCTGGAACGATGTTCCGATCAGATCAACTGGTGCGGAAAATTTCGCCAGTTTACCGTTGAAGTACCTCGTCAACTGATCGATCACTTCTTTGTTTCTGCTCTTGTTATCCACCACATCATCATCATCGAAGTTCGTTCTCAACCACGTAAAAAAATCCTTTTTCGATTCTTTCGGGATGCAGATTTTGCAGACACCCTTCTCTGTAGAAGCGATATAGATGGTACCAATTTTGGAATCGAAGGATGTGCAGTAAACTTTAGACATGCAATATGGATTATCGGTGAAATAACGGCTGGAAAATATAGGTAAGATAAGAATAGTGCGCAAGAACGAAATTGCATTATTTCGGAAGGTGCAAATATACAAAAGCGGGATGTGCCTTCGTACATCCCGCTTCGTAATTTGAAAGCGCCCCTTCATTTCCCACCTCCCCAGATGGAAGCAAGTGGACGATTTCAAAAATTCTCTACAATGTATTTCTTTTTACTTTCCGGAGTATTTCCTTTTCTATTCGTTGTTTACTATTCCAAATTTCGAGAAATGAAAAGCAGACCGAAAGTAAGTTCGCAATTGTCAGCCGAAAGTCGTTGACTGACATGAATGAAATTACAATTTATAGTCGATACCAATATTGAGAATTCCCAATCCAAAGCCGAGGCTGCCGGTTGCATACAACTGTTCCGTCAACTGGTACCGAGCATTGGCAGAAAGGCCAACAACAAATCCGCCTGCGGAGATTGTTGCCGGTGCGGGAACATTGAATGAATTTTTTGTGAACTCCCAGCTGACGGATGCAACATTGTAGCCGATGTTTAAAGCGCCCCAGGTATCGAGTTTTTCATTTTTTAACAGGTCTATGTGATAATTACCGCTGGCAAGAATCAGAATATTTGTGTAACTCCAGTTTCCATTATAAAATCCGGTAGAAATTTCTTCACTATATCCGGAATATGCGATTGCACCGCCAATACCGATATTTTCCTGAAATCCCATTTCATACGAACCGATAAATCCCATAGAAGCACCTGCTACTGATCCAAGAGCTAATTTTACTCCGGCATATTGATCACCTTTATTGATGAGCACACGCTGTGCCAAAGACAAACTCGATATTGATACAACAAGCATTGCGACAAAAAGCAGTTTTTTCATTGTTATTTTCCTTTATGTGGATGTGTGAGTGTGGTATATTGAATTAATGGGGAATTATTTTAACAAGATCATTTTTTTCATTTCATTCCTAACACCGTTTTGTAACTGAGCAATATACATTCCGCTGGAAAGTGCGGAGGCAGAAAATGCAACAGAATATGAACCGCCGTTCTTCACTTCATTCACCAGTGTCGCAACTTCTCGTCCTACCACATCAAATATTTTTATCGAAACATGACTGCGTTCCGGTATCTGATAGTTGATGGTTGTAGCAGGATTAAACGGATTCGGATAGTTTTGCGATAACGAAAACGATCCAGGAGTTGTGAGAGAATTTCCCGTTACCGCGGTGATCTTCTGGAAGCTTCTGAACAGTCCCGATGTTGTTGCGGCAAAAAGATGTCCGTCGGACGCAGAATATAATCCTCTCAGCGACGACTGATTATCAATGGTAGCGATGTTGTTTTGAATTTGCTGCCATGTCGCTCCATGATCCGAAGATTGGTAACATTGTGAATTAATTCCGCTCGTTGCTCCACCGAAAAAAATATTTCCATTCTTCCCTACTGCAGCATAAATTCCATACGGTTTCGCAACCTTTTGTGTATCGATGCGGACCCACTCATCGCCATTGTTTACCGACCGAAACAATCCGCCATTCGTCCCGGCATACACATCGCCATTATCCGCCAGAGCAACACTTCGAATAGTGGTGACGTCCAAACCATTTTTCAATTCCTGCCAGGTGTTTCCATAGTCGGTGGAACGATACACACCGGATCCAGAGAATTCTCTGAATCCGAATATCGCACCGCCGGAAGTTTGCTGTAATGAAATAGCAGGGTAGCTTGACACCTTACTCCAATTTTTCCCCTGATCTGGGCTTTGAAAGATTCCTGATGAAGTTCCAGCGATGAGTGTGTTGGCAGCGGAGACGAGAAGCGTATTGATATTTCCGGTGATGATACTCATGCCCGTTACTGGAACAAACGTTTTCCCATTATCGTCAGAGCGGTACAATTTTGCCGAATAATTATTATCGGCAACAAATAGCATCTCTCCCATTGATGCTACGCTCGGTACACCGACGACGCCGGTATTCACAATCATCCACGAAGTACCGAAATCGGTCGAACGATACAAATTCTGATACGCAGATCCTCCGGCGGTAACAAACAACTGGTGATTGGATGTTTCCGTCATACGACCGACATTAGGGAACGAAACCGGAAGTCCGGTCCACGACGCTCCTTGATCTGTTGAGCGGTATATCTGATCCTGCGATAAAAACAGATCTCCCTTTTTATTCACTCCAATTCCTGCCGATCCGACGGACGGAGTTTTAATCGGTATCCATTCAATTCCATTATTTGTCGTTTTATATACAATTGCTCCTGCATTTTTGTAATTCACCGAAGCATACACGGCTCCCGTTTGATCGGTAGTGACGTCACCGATATACTCATCGGGAAATCCCAGCACTCCCCAGGAATCTCCTCCATCGGATGAATAGCGAACGCCATCACCGGTGCGGATATATATTGTTCCATTCAAACCGACGGAGGCTTTGTAGATAGTGGCAGTATCAAGACTTTTCGCCCCTTTAGTCCAGGTCAATCCGTGATCGGTCGAACGAAATGCATATCCACGATCCGGACTTCCGATGACGAGCCGCGTAAACGCATACAAGGTATTGCCGTCGTATGTTGCCATTGCTGAAATTGATGTATCGCCAGACATTTCTGTTTTACCTGCCACTTTCGTCCAAGAATCGCCGTTATTGGTGGACCGGTAAATTCCTCTGCTGGTTCCGGCAATCACAACACCTGTTGATGTTACCATAACTGAAGTGCACGATGGTTCATTAATTCCTGTACCGGCCACTGTAAAACTAGATCCTTTATTTGTTGACCGTGACATCTTTTGCTGGTTTTGCGCCAAAAAAATAGTTCTGTTTGGCGCAACAGCAATATCCTGCACATAATTGATAATAATCGGCGGCATCCATGTTGTTCCGTTATTCACCGACCGGATAAATCCAGAATTTAATGTCCCGTAAACGGTATCGCCGCCACCAAAATAAATTTTGTTCAACGTTCCGTAATACGGTTCCGTTCGTTCCCAGAAATTTTGCGCATTGATCATCGTTGTAAAAAAAATAATCGTCAATAACGTCGATAAAACTTTAATACTGTCCTTTCTCCTCTGTTTTTACAGCGAACAACTATTCTATTTTTTTATTTCCACCTTCAAACAATTCTTGAACGGTATACACGTTCCAATCTTTGCGATTCATAATAATTTCGAAGATTGTAGCAGCCCGGTTTTTGCATCATCGTACAAGGATAGTGTTATTTGTGATTTCTGCATGGTAAACGTTTGATTGCTTCCTTCGGAAAATGTTCCGGCGTAGAACCGTTTCCCTAGCGCTGTCGTTTTCGACGAATCAAAATGTTCTCGTCGATGTATCATACTGATACAACCGAATATAAATGCGGCTGTCGATAAAGTTTGATGCGGATATTTTTTCCAGTAAAATCCGTTAGCGGCAAATTGTTTCGACGTCATGTTGATGGAAACCGGTTTGACGCCGTACGGGATATTGAAGAAAATGTCATAACTATACCGCGCCGTATTCTTCACCGTTGCAGAAAGCGTATCCTTCCCCGTGAACGCAGTCAGTGCCGTAATTACTGTCGTGTTTCTGGGGACAGCAGTATCATTGACAGCTATATTGTCTGATGAAGAATTTTCGGAACAACTAGCAAATAAACTCACGAGTGAAAAACAGGCCAGAAAGGATCTTGGAAATGCCCGTCCACTCGCCACTGCTGCATTACACAAAGACACAAGGAATAGTTTTGTGCACATAGGGTGTTATTGTTATTTGATTAAGAACATTTTTTTTGTTTCCACCCAACTTCCTGAACGCAATTGATAAAAGTAGACGCCGCTGGAGAGTTTGGATGCATCGAACTTCACTTCATATGATCCGATTTTTAATTTTTCATTCGCTAACAATACCACATTTCTGCCAACAACATCGTACACTGTAACGGTAACGAGATCCTCGGAAGGGATGGAAAACCGAATTGTTGTCGTGGGATTAAACGGATTCGGATAATTTTGAGCGAGGACATATCCACCCGGAACATCGTGATCTGTATTTTTCACTGAGGCGATTGCATTAAAACTATTCCATCGCGCAATGCCAATCGCAGCCCGGCCGCCGACAATATTATAATTGCCAATGCACCAAACACTTTGTCCCTCAACGAACATTGTATTCGGTGCGCTCACATTAAACATCTCATACCATAGCACATTTTGAAATCCGGTACCCATTTTCGTCCATTGACTGTTGACGAAATATCCCGCTCCAATATTGGATTGCATCCCGATGCCTGTAATTGTTCCGCTAACAAAAAGGGTGTCTCCTTGAAAAACAAAATCATTGACGCCAAAGATTGCGGAAGAGACCGTATCCCATTGTGTCCCATTCCACTGTGCCATCGAATGGATCGATTTCCCTCCGATGCTTGAAAAATCACCGCTTGCATACAGCGTATTTCCAAGATACTTCACCTTTTTCACTTGTTTGTTTGCACCTTCGCCCAGAGAGTCCCACTGTGTACCGTCCCATTTTGCCAGATACTTAAACGCCGAATTGCCTGTCAGCGACGTGAATTGACCGCCGATCACCATGTGGCCGTTTGGGGCGAATGTAATAGTTCTTACAGTACCACCGATCGACGTGATGGAATCCCATTTCGTACCATCCCACACAGCAAGATTTTTAATCTTACTATTACCTGCCAAAGTGAAAGCTCCGCCCATATAAAGTTTTCCATTGTGGTATTCTAGGGCATAAATTCCGTTGTCGTATGTTCCGGTTCCCAGCGATTGCCATGTATTCGTTGTTCCGTTCCATTTGATGATGCCGTTAGCAGTCACTTTCGAACTGTCCGCATTCAAACCAAACGAAATTTTACCGCCGATATACATGTCACCGTTCTCTCCTGCAACGATCGTTACCGGCTCACTTAACGAGCCTAATCCATAATACAATCCCCGTCCAACCTGTGACCAACCATTGCCATTCCAGCGAAGGATGCCCGGTGAAAACGGTACCCGGATATTACCGGCCAGGTACAGATGACCGTTCGACGATTTTGCAAAATTTCCGTTGGTCATTTCGATTCCCAGTGTGAATCTCGACGTCAGCGGAGCCCATTCATTTGTTTGCGTGAGGTAGCGTCCGACATTCTTTACATTCACAGCACCTAATCCCGTAATCTGCCGTCCGGCAACAAGCACTTCGTTTTGGAATGCCGCCAATTGTTCAATCTGTGCCGAAGCGAATCCGGCAATGAATCCGAGCGGCTCCCATTTACCATTCGAAAATTTTGCCAACTGTTTCATTGCACTGTTCGAGGACTGGAATTGCCGATGAACTCCGCACGCATAGATTTCACCGTTCACCACCACAACGTTCCTGATCGATTCATCCAACAGCGTATCGATGGCGGTCCATGATGCGCCATCCCATTTTGCAAGATTCTGAATTATTTTGTTCCCCACTTTTACATAGTTACATCCTACATAGATTGCAGCGCCATCGATCGCAATGGAATTCACCGTTCCCGATCCATTGACGCTTGAATTCGTGAATGAATATCCAACCGAATCCCACGTTGTCCCGTTCCATTTCGCCAGACCATAGATCTTCTTCACATCGTTCGTGAAAAATTGTCCGCCAACATACAACGTATTTGTTGGGCCATGATAGACCATCGCATTGATGTTGGCACTCGCGTTTAATCCGGTTCCGAGTGTGCTCCATTCACTTCCGTTCCACTTCGCAACATTTCCATTCCCAATTCCAATACCGCCCACATACACATCGCCGTTGTTCGGATCAATAGTAATCTGTGTAATTCCGGATTTGCCTGCAGCGAGAGGGAACCATGTTGTTCCGTTCCATTTTGCGATTCCATTAACGGGTCCTCCTCCGGCGGTGGTAAATGCTCCGGCAACATACACATCCCCGTTTCGCGGATCGACTGCCATCGCTTTCACTTCCCCACCTGACACTCCCGCACCCAATGCCTTCCACACACCGGTTGCACGGACCCATTTTGCGATATTGCGCGCCGCAACAGTTCCGGCATGCGTAAATTCGTCCCCTCCCACGTAGACATCGCCATTCCTGGGATCGACACAGAGATTTTTTTGATAATAACTCGTTCCGGGAATACCGAAGCGATAATCAAAATGTTCATCGCCCGATCCGGGAGTTTGCGCAAGAAGAGTACCGGCAATTACTATAATTCCTACAAAAATGAATCCGGCGTTCTGTTTCATAACCACCTCGTTAAGTCAAATTTTCTTTCCATATCCGAGCGATTCGGCTTCGGCGAGAATAAATTTTACCGGTATCTGTTCGCAAATCTGTTTTGCCATGATATGATCAGTTGCTGTCATAACACCAAATCCTTCGCGGGTCAATACTTCGCGGAGTTTTCGCAATGCCATCGTATTTTTATCAATAATGAGGATGTTTTCCTGCATGAATATCCCGTATGAGTAAGATTATTTGAAAACCTTAGTGCAAACGGTGTACCAAAGAAGTGGGAAAGAAGTGGGAAATTTTCTCTTATTAGGCAGGGTGTATATTGAGTACAACAAAGTGTCGCAGGAAAGAAACACTTTCGGGGATTTAGTATGTCGCGTAATTACGACACAGATGTTTACAGCAGGAGATTATGAATCAATTCCTAACTGGGCAAGCAGCTTATAGAAGTGTGTGCGATTAATACCAAGCCTCTGTGCTGCCTCGGACTTTGATTTGGCGGACCGCAACACACGTAGGATGTATAATTTTCGAAATTCCGTTTCCGCATCTTCAAGGGATTTTCCGCCGGCAATGACCGGTTCCGATCGTTCCTCGTCAATAATCTCCGGTGGAAGATCGGCAACTTCGATTGATTCTTCCTTCATCAACACGACGGCCCGCTGAATAATATTCTCCAGTTCGCGGACATTGCCGGGATAGGTGTAACTCTCCAGTACATTCATTGCATTAGACGAAATAGGAATCTGTTTCTTTTGAGAATATTTTTTTACGAAGAATGCAGCGAGTTCCGAAACATCTTCCCTTCGCTCACGCAGTGACGGCATCGTCAATTCAATTATTTTTAAACGATAATAGAGATCTTCACGAAAACTTCCGTTCGCAACCATGTCGGGAATATTACGATTCGTGGCGACAATAATACGGATATCGATCTTCCGCGATTGTACGCTACCGAGTCGTTCGATCTCACGCGTTTGAATGACCCGAAGCAGTTTCGCCTGGAGGTTTACAGTGAGTTCTCCGATTTCATCAAGGAATAATGTTCCGCCATCCGCTATTTCAATCTTTCCCGGTTTTGGTTTTGCCGCGCCGGTAAATGCGCCACTTTCATAACCGAACAATTCCGATTCCAATAGGTCAGCCGGGATGGCACCACAATTAATCGTAATGAATGCGTTTCCCGATCTGCGGCTGTTGTTATGTAGAATATGCGCCAGCAAGTCTTTTCCCGTCCCATTTTCTCCGTAGAGAATAACGCCAGCATCGGTCGGAGCAATTTTAGAGACGATTTTTAACACATCGAATAATTTTTTACTGGAGCCGATGAGTTCTTCGCACTTCAATTCACGGCGGAGATCCTCAAACTTCATCACTGTTTCAGCAACAAGTTTTTTCTCCAGCGTCGTAATCTCAAGGGAGATCTCGAATCCCCGGACAATTTGGCGGGCAAAGGAGAGCAGATAGACAAGATCGTTCTCCGCAAATGCATTCTCTTTGCTGCGACGGTCTAAATACACGGCGCCGAACACTTTTTCTTTCGTTACCAGCGGCACACACATCGCTGCGGTGATCCCGAGTCGGATAACACTCTGTTGCATCGCAAACCGCTCGTTGAACTGAGGGAAGTGCGTCGGTTCTGATTTTGTGATCGTATTCCTGATGACCGTCGTGCTCATTTCCGTTGCTTCGGGATTCTCTTCCGGTTTCATATTGCAGGAAACAATTGATTCCGTCTCACCTTGTTCATTCGTAAGAACAATAAATCCCGCGTCCGCTTTCATCTCTTTCACCACCGTCGTCACCGCCTTCTCCATCAGTGACTGCATTTCCGTTTCGGATGAAAAGAGTATTCCTGATGAATAGAGTACTTCAAATTGCCGTTTCGCTTCGGTCATCTGCTCCAGCGAACGATCCAGTTTTTCGATCTGCTCGAATAATATATTCGCTTCGACACTTTGCTTTCGATTCGCCTCCATCAGCATCTTAAACAATTTGTCCACCTTTTTCGAGACATCTGCGGAAACCTGCGGCGATTTAAGCAGTGTGGTCAATTCCATAAACTCGGAAGAGAGCTGACTCATGGAGTCACCGATCAGTTTCTGATATTTTTGACGAAGCTCAGTCATGTATTTTTTTCGTACCGTAATGGACAGATCTGAATTTTGGACGTGCCCTAGGCATATTTATTTTGTTGGATCGTATTTAGGCAGTGATTGCGCCAATTCTACGAGCCGGATAAACTCCCGCCGATATCCTTCTTCATCGTCGCCTTTTGCTCTTTTTGCGGCTGCAATAACACTGGAGTAGCTTGAATTGGCTTTGAATTTTGAATTACGAAGCAGCATACTGAATTCCGCAACGGCGCTGGCAAAGGTAAAATTCTCAGAGGCATCCTTCTTCAAAGAGTCTGCACCAACAACAATACTTTCTAATTGCCGACTAATTGAATCCTTCGGGGATTTGTATCTTAATTTCAATGTCAAAACTTCATCGGACGTTCCTGCTGATTCGTTCAAATGTACACGTTGATATTTCAGACTATCCACAATAGGAAATTCTGCTTTTGAAGATGCCGGTATCAGTTCATACAAAGCGGTAACGGTGTGACCTGCACCCATGTCACCCGCATCTTTGTTGTCGTTAGTAAAATCTTCCTTTGCCAATATTCTATTCTCGTAACCGATCAGACGGTAAGCTTTTACTTTTGCTGGATTAAATTCCAATTGCAGTTTCACATCCTTGGCGATCGTATATAATGTCCCCGCCATTTGATCGACAAACATTTTATTT
>Ga0172379_10008008_pt1 | contig 13481 bp, 12 predicted proteins | sample GrowelOW334metaG_FD_119756 | JGI IMG/M metagenome (GOLD analysis project Ga0172379, IMG submission 119756) | Groundwater microbial communities from an aquifer near a municipal landfill in Southern Ontario, Canada - Groundwater well OW334 metaG | ecosystem: Environmental > Aquatic > Deep... | reverse complement strand
TTTTCCCTCCCCTATGAGGGGAGGGTTAGGGTGGGGTTTCGTAGTAATTGTTGATTGACGAAACCCCCTCCTCGCCTCCCCCTTGTAGGGGGAGGAAACGTTTGCTTTATCCGCGTGGGGAAATCCCGCTTAATTTGTAACGAACTTTAGAACTGTCATAGTGGCCAGCCAGCCCAGGCGCCAAAGGCACCAAGCTAGCAAACTGCCAACTATCTCTAGTTGATTTATGTAAACCAACTACAGACAGCAGACAGAAAAACACTCTGGGTTAGAGAGCCTTTTTAATAGCTAATAGTATTAGTCACTAAAAAGGCTCTCTCATCCCTTTTAAAGGTAACATAGCACTATAGCATATTTTTAGACTTTTGTCAAGGGGTAAAAGTGGATAACTTGAAAAATTTGGCTAATTTTAGCCAAAAACAAAAATCCACCCCAATACTACACTGGGGTGGATTTGACTGTTTTAAGAATTTTTATTGCTGTACATCTAAATCAACAACTTAACTATCTACTGAGGCACTACTTTTGGAACAGCGTCATCTCCGACAATTAATTTAACTCTTATTGGGTCAGCATCATCTTTGGCGCTATATAAATTACCTTCGTTATCTACAGAAAAAGTTTGTTTTTTGTCATACAACAAATACTCTTTTCCACCAAGATTTGCTTTTAAAGTATGATCTGAAACGTTTATTTTTCCATCGCCATCAGCAGGGTAAACAGCTGTCTTTTGATCTGGTGTTAAAGTTTTTGAAAAATTTTCCCAAACCTCAGCATCATCTTTAATTCCAGAATTTTGTTTTTGCCAAATTTCATAATCTCTAATAACACCTTTGGCCAATTTATCTGCACTTGAACCTGAAGTACGTAAATGGGTAACTTCATCTATCAAACGATTATGAAATTTTTCAACTGGTGAGCTACTATCTACTGGTGCTACTGGTGTTGGTTCTGGTGTTGATGTTGTTTCTGTAGGTAATACGCCTCTTGAAATTGGAGCAACTTTATCGACCATTTCACGCGCTTGTTTAGCAAGTTCACCTTTCCCCAAACCTTTTTGATATGCCTCGGCAAGTTTATCAACATCTTTTACTTCTACATCCTTATAAGAGCCAAGCTTACCATCCTTGGCATTCTGGGCAAATTCAGCAATTCGTTTATCTACATCATCTCTTAAAGCACTGGCATTATTGGCCATATCATTGTCTGAATTATTAATGAAAACTCTTTCAGCAGCAATTTTTTCATTTCTTAAACTAGACATAACTCTATCTGCCAATTCCGAATCAGCACCCTTACCCAAAATAATATCTGTATTGCCAATTTTTCCTAAATTAGTGCCAGTTTCAGCAGGTGCTGTCGCTACCGCTTCCGCTGTTCTTAAACCTGGATCCCCGCCCCCCCCGCCACTCCCACCACCAACAGTTCTGCCAGTTCCACTTATGGCTTCGGTGCCAGTTGCAACACCACCAGCTTTAACTGCGTTAGCTGTAAATTCAGTAGGGATAACAGTTTTACTACCATTCATTACCAAACCTTTGTCGGTAAGTTTTGCAATCCAATGACCATCACTATCAAAAACCAAAACATCCGTAGTTATGCCAGGTTTTGCAGGATTTTCATAATATTGCATTTTCCAATGTTCACCATTTGGGCCTTCGGTATCAACTGGAATACCAATTGGCTTCATTGCCGTACCTGTGCCTAATTTTGTCTCAGGATGAGTAAACAACTGTGCTTTGCCACCTGCTTCACCAAGTTTATCTTGAACAATTAATTCATTGGATTCTTTATCTATACCAAACACATAAGCACCTTTTTTGGTAGCAATATCATGGCCGGTTTTGTAATCCACACCTTTTACTCCGTCACTGCCTTCTTGTAAATTAGTACCTTCTATAGCGTGCAAAGCCCCTAACAATTTTTTCTCGGCTCCACGTTTACCATCAGCAAAATCTTGTAAAAGTTGTTGCAAACCGCCGGCTTTTTCTAATTTTTCATCGCCCAAACCGTGCGATTCCAAATAATCATCAACAAACTCTTTAGCATTTCCAGCTTCATGATGTTCCAAAAGAAGTCTGGTAATTGTTAAATCGCGATTTGCCAAAGTAGTTTCAACTCTACCAGTAGTATTTTGTGAAGCTTTAAGAATCTCATTTAAATCATGTTCATTGTTTAATGATTTATAATGCCCAACCAAATCTTTTAAGAAACCTTCGGCTTTGGAATTCAAACCATTACTGGCAGCAAACATATCAACTGCCGAAACTGTGCGAGCATCTGGTGTACCTGGGTAAACTGCCCAACGTTTATCTGCAGGATTTGGTGTTGTGTCTGGTGTAGTTCCCGAGGCTCCTGACGCACCCCCTTGATTCACTGGCACTTCTGGCCCACCTTTGTAAGTCATACCCTTTACCATTTCTTCAAATTGTCCTTTGCTAGTGTGGTAATCACTCTTGGCTGTTTGTTGACCCCAATGCCCGCGCAATGGCCCGCGAATTAAATCATTTTCGCCTTGATGAATATCAATATCAGCCAAATTACCAGGAATTACTTTACCAGTTACATCTACCGGATTTTGCATTACCCCACCGTAAGTATCATCAATACCAAAAGTAAACCGCATGCCTTCCATAAATTTTCTACCTACAAAACCGCCAAGTAAAAAAGCACCAGCACCAGCACCAGCACCAATTCCCACCCCCGCAACTCTAATACCCCATTTCTTTAAAATTTTTCCTAAAGTTTTGCTTTCTGTATCTGGACGTTCTTCACTAATAGTATGGGCGTTATGGCGTAATTCTTCTAATGTTCTATCCATGTTACCACGCTCATTTTCATGTTCAAACAAAACATTAGTTTCTTCTTCCAATTCAAAAGTCAAACCTTCTATTTGTGCTAATAAGTTGCCATCTATTTGTGGAATATTGGTCATTTTTTGCTTGCCATCTTCCCCAATATCAGGTTTCCCTTCTTTATCTGTTGCCGGTCCTTGAATAAAATACACTACGGCAGCCAAATCTTCGGGATTAGCATTGGCGTGAAGCAAGCGTTTTAAATATTGATAATCATTTACAACTTGTCCTCTTGCAATTCTTCTTTGCTCTTCACCGTAACCAGGAAAATCAATTCTAAAATTCCTTAATCTTCTCATTGATTCATTCACTCTACGTTTGGAATCACCACGTTCGCTAGCAATACGCATTCTTTCCGCTACTTGATACCCAAGTCTACCACCCATTAACGCACCAAAAGCCATCCGTGCTTCAGGACTCAACATAAACAAACTGCTCATAGCCACATTCACCCCAATTGCACCCTTCATTGTTCCGCCACCACTATATTCTGCCAAAAATTTATCCATCACGCCAATTTTTTGTGGTTTACCTTTGGCATCCATTTCTTCTTTAATCAAATTACCATGTCCGCGCATTTCATGGAGCAACATTGCCAATTGTTTTCGGCCTTCTTTATCAATTGATTTATCCGAACGATCAATGTATTCTTGATAACGAACTGCATCAGCACCAGTCAAAGCTTTTGCTTCTTCTGGCTCTTCTTCATTCTTGCCCATGTCTGCTTTCAAAGCTTCACCTTTCAATGACCTCATTGTATGAGCTATTATTTCAGTAAATACAGTTAAACCACCAGCCGAAAATTCACTGGATTGACGAACATCACGTCTAAGCAATCTTCTAAAAAATCCTTGCTCTTCATCTGACCCAGTTTGTTGCGATAAATCCATATCTATTGCTCCACCAGCGGCAGTACCATCCCCACCAAACATTCTAGTTATCATTAAATTGGTAAAATTGTCTATTTGTTGGTCCTTAAGCCCAGGTACACGCACTTGTTGACCAGTATTTTCATCTTGATTCAAAGCCCCTTCCAAGCGCGCTTGCATTTTTTCTTGCATGGATTTTCTACCAAAAATCCATTTATTCAATTTCCATTTTCCCCAACCACTAGTTACACCACTTGCCGCTATTGCTGTATCATGTACAACTGTGCCACCAACTTCACCCGTTAAACCAGCAACATTATTTAGCCAATTAGCCGCTTCACCAAAAGCAAAAGAATTTACTGCCAAAGTAGCCGAGGTAATCGCTGCCCGCATGGCGACTTGTTCACGAACTGCCCACAATTTTTGCATAGCAGTGGTGCGCTCGTGCAATTCTCTTTTCAAAGTTTGTTGTGCCATTTGGTACATCATCTTGGCAGTTTCACCCGCCAATTTGTTGTCCCAATAATTTTTAAATTCTTGTACATCTTTTATGCCGGCTCGACGTAAAACATTTTCATCATAAGCTTGTAAATCAGCTACCGTAAACAACTCTCTAAAATGTTCTAAAATACTATCTGGAACTTCAGGGTTTCCTTCCGAATCCATTTTTATATCGATTTGACTAGTAAACATTTCGCGCACGGCGCCAACTACATGCTCCATGCGTGGGGCAAAAAGCTCTCGTAAATTTTCCGAAGAAATATTTAAATGTTCACCTTTTACTTCTCTGGCAGTAGCACCTTTTTCTTCTTCATTTTTCAAATCAGCTATTTTTTCTTCTATTTCATGCAAATGTTGCCAACGATAAATCAAAGAATCCATTCTCACTTGTTGTAAAATTTCTTGCAACTCTGTGTCACTAATGTTAGCAAAAGGTTCACCAGAAATTCTTTCGGCTTCGGCCACAAACATTGGATAATTTTTTGCTTTGTTCAATGAACCCAAATGCTCTTCCATTTCAGCGCTCATTCTTTTTACAGTAGACAATTCCCCATCAACTTCTAAATACGAATCTTTAACTGCACCTTTTTCAGAAGGTATCATTTTTTCAACTTCATCAATAGTTTTTTCTACTTTACCTAGTTCTTCTTCAAAATCAAACACACTGGCTTTTTCATCCACTTCTGGTCTTTTGGGCAAAGCTTCGGCTTTTTCCCATTCTTTTAAAACTGCAACCAACAATTCGCGATTCTTCGCGGCCCTTGGCGAAGCAATATCATCTACTGCACCCACAAAATCACGATGTGCTGGTACACCAGGCACAGCTGGTACTGTTTCGGTATTTGTACCGCCTTTGGCTGCCAATTGCCAACGACGTCTTTCGATTGTTTCTACCAAAGTCCGAATTTTTGGATCAGCATGTGGGTCTCCGGCTTGTATCCCCATTTCTCTAAACAAATCAACATAAACTTGATCATCCAAAGATTGTAATTGACGGTCAACTCTAGTAATATCAGTGCGATACGCTACTTCATCAGCTTGCGCTAATGTAGGTGGTATTGGTAAATCTACTCTATGAACTGGCTTACGTGGTGAAGGTCGCCTTAAAGGCACTGCACTCGCTTCATAATTTCTAATATCTGTTCTATAACCATCAAGTTCATCATTAATAACTTGTAATTCATTTCTAACTCTTTGCAATTGGATTCTTTCTGCATCTGGTAAAACTGGTAAAGCCCTAATTGCAGCTTCGGCAGCAGTTAATTCATTTCTACGCAACACCTCTTCTGCTTGTGCCGCAACTAACCAAACCGAGTCACCAGCAGCCGCCAAAACTTCTGCTGAAGCCCTAGTTAATCTTGCCTCAGCATCAGACCGTCGAGCTTCGGCAGCAGCCAAAGGAACAGCAAAATGATTTTCTCTAACTTCTAAACGATCTAAATCTCGTGTCAATCTCTCTACATCACGTTTAGTTTGTTTATCTCTATCTCTAAGTGTATCTCTAGTAGTTTTTATTTGACCATCAATTATTCTTAAACTTTGTTGATCAGCGTCATAATTAGCTAGTTCTGTAGCATGTGTTGCATCATCTGTTAAATTTAACCCCCTATTTGTTTCATTTAGAGTAGCAGTGACAGCTTTAAAATCAGTTAAATCATCTTTATACTGTTCAGTACGGCTTTTTTTCTCTTCATCCAACTCTGTTTTGCGTCGTTTTAAATTATCATTAATTATTTCCAAATAATCTTTGGCAAAAGTACCTCTTTCGCTCATTTCTTGACTGGTTTCTTCGTGATGTACCATTTCGTGTCTACCGGGTTGATGTTGTACTACCTGACCCTGAGCTTCGGTAATTGTTTCTTCAAAATCACGTAAAATACCTTCCGAACTTCGGTGTATATTACTAATTTCTTTTCTTAATTTACTAATTTCATTTCTACTCTTAGTTTGCATTTCTCCTACATCTGGGATATGCGAAAAAGCAGTTGCCACGTTTTTTTCTAATTCCAAAATCTTTTTTCGTAATTGAAAATGATGAACTGGTAAAATATTTGTTAAGCGCGCTTCCAAAGTTTCTACCCGATGTTCCAATTCCAAAGTATCACGATAAGCAACCAAGAACTCTTGTGACACTCCCCTTACCTCTTGATCTTCTACAACATTTCCAACGTCATCCAATTTTTCTTCTCTTACATTATATTCCACTCTTCCATCTGGTGTAATATACATGCTACGGTGGTCAATCTCAATTCTAGTACCACTGTGATCATCGGTAATAATTGGCGGGCCACCCGGACCTGCAACAAACTCAATCAAAGTAGGTGCTGGGCCTCTGTCAAATTCTAAATTGTGTGGAGCACCTCCACCCATGCCAACAGTTTCTACCTGCAAAAGCAATCTTCCTTTATCTTTACGGCCCGGTGCTGTTATCCGTACTACTTGCCAATTTGTTTCACCTTCTAATTTAACTACCACCATTCTACCACGAGCATAACTGTCCATTCGTTCATCATGAAAATAATTCTCACGTTCCAAAGGCGCAGCCCCTGGACCTAATTGTGCTTCGGTTCTTGCTCTACGCATATATTAATCTTTTAAATTATTTATAGTTTTTAAAACATTGTGAATTTTACCCAAATCCATATTTTTCTTTACTTTTTTCAACAAATCATCTTCTTCTGCCGACAACTTTCCCCACTCAGCCAAAAAAACTTGGTAGCTTTCCTCCAAACGTTTTAATTTACTTTCGGCTTGTTTTTTTCTATCTGCCAATTGTGACAAAGAAGGCAATGGCATAATTAAAAACCAATTAGCTTAAATTCATTTTACCAACAATTGTTTTCATTTCTACGGCAAAATCATTTAAAGTAGTTTGTACTAGTTCTTTATAATTTGGCACAACTTTTTGCCAAAAAGCCGACATTTCTTCTTCTTTTAAATCTTTTTTCTCAAGTAAAGCATTCAAATCTTTACTAGTAGCTTCGTTTAAATAAGGCATCAAAGCAAAACCAATTCTTCTTTCGGCTTCTTCCACAAACTGAGGTACAAATTCTTTGCGTGTTTTTTCACTTACTTTATCAAAGCCAACTTCGTCTAAAATTTGTTGAATACGCAAAGTTAAAAAATCAAAAGCGGTAGTTTCTGTATTTTGATTAGCCATATTTTTTGAAACAAAAAATTAATATAAATATTATACCACACTTTTACGCAAAACTACAGCCGACATTAGAACCATACCAATAATAAATCCTGCGACAGCATTGACTGGCAAATTTGGTCGCACCGGATAGTCGGTAACTACTGGTTCATTCACAATTTTAAAATCTACATCTCCGCCTACATATTCCCAACCACCTGCCACCAAAGCAGCAGCCGAGGCTCCGGCCAATTGGGTAGCAATATCTTTGGTTTTACCATAAGCACTGATATTTAACACTCCACTGCCGTACACCATACTGGCACTTACTGATTTTTCCCAATTCTTTCGTTTGTTTTTTTCACTTACATTGGTATAAAGCGATTTGTCCAAATTGTAATTGCTTTGATACATTACTTTATTGAAAAAATCATTGGTACCAACTACTTGTACCAAATTTTCACCAACTCTTTCGGCAGACTTTACTGCAGTATAAGGATCAATTCCATAACGTGATTTGGAAATAATCAAAATTTGCGCATCAGCCCGATATGCCAAAGGCACCACCAAGAGAATAGTAAAAGACAAGACTGCCAAAAGCACTCCGGAAAAAACTACTAAGCGCCAACGTTTGCGCAAAATCTGCGCGGGAGAATGTTCTAGAAACATAGGATAATTTTTTAATTAACAAATAATTATATGATTAAATTAAAACTCTGTCAAGCCTAAAAAGTGAGCAAAGTTTTACTTACTTTTAAGGTTAATGCTCCACCATTTCGCCAAACAACTACTTCCAAATCATTCGGTGCTGTCCACAACAAAAATGCCAAATTACTCACATTTATATCCTGCTTATTTATTTTTAATATTGTATCACCTTTAACAATCCCTGTAACCACATTGCCAATTTTTTCTACATAAAAACCCGAAACGTCACCACCTTCATTTTTGTTTATATCCTGCACAAAATATCCTTGCCAAGGTAAACCAAAATATTCTAATTTACCAAAAGTCAACAATGGACTGATTTGTTTTTCTACCAACCAACCATGACTTAATAAACCGTCTTTATTAACAATACCGACAAATTGACCTTGATTGTTAAAAGTGACTGTACCTGGTACAAAATTATCAGCCAATTGCCAATTAATTTGTGGTTGCCAAATCAGCCAAGCAAAATCATTTTCTAAGATACTTTCTTTTTTAATAAAAGTTGCTTGCCAATTACTGTTAACTGTCCAAAGTTCGGTGTTAATAACTACATCTTGCCAAGTTGGAAAAGATACAACTCGCAAACCACTAGCCGACACTTTTACATACAACACCTTTTCTAATTTATCAAACAAAACTTTTTCAATTTTATAACTACTGCCTTGATAATCAATTAGTTCCCAATTTTTCTCCATTCCAACTATATAATCAGGCACCAAAGCCACCAACCAGCCGTCGGAACTAATAACTGCTCCTTTGGCTACCAAAGCATTCTGTTTATAAAACTGATTACTGATTTTTTTTCTAGCATCATAAATTGTTAACAAACGTTGTTCCATTTGTTTTTGCAAAACAATTTCTGGCTGGACATTGCCAACATTGCGATTGTTGGGACTAATATTCATCCAATAAGTTGAGTTACTGTACTCAGGCATTACATACGCTTCAAAAATCAGAGCCGCACTGCCTCCGGCAATAAAAGCTAAAAAAGCAAACAATAATAACCAACGTACATTTTGTAGTCGATAATAAGTATCTACACGACAAACTTTGGGTGGCAAATGTGGAGCGCCGTTCTTCATATTAAATCCATTTAATTAAAAAAACTAAAAATAAAATAAAACAAATTATATTAACTACTAAAAAAGGAACTTGTTTGCGCCATTCCAACCCTCCTGGTGACAAATGAAAACGCACCAAGAGTTGCCAAAGATACCAAGGCCAAACAGTTAAAAATCCGGAAACCAAATACCCCAAAGGTAAGAGGTGCAACACCCACATCAATTCCGAAAGCGCCAAAGCAATAATTAAACCCCAGAGAAAAAATTTTTCTTTCTTTAAATTAAAATAAAAACCCCACATTACCACACTCACTCCCCCAGCAAATAACCCGCCCAAAAAACTAAACAACCAAAAAGGTAATTCTGGCAAAAATACATTTAGGGCAAACACAAAGGTAAAAAAGGCAAACAAATTCCAAGTCAAAAGTACGTTCATCAATCGTCGCCAAGGTTTACGTTCGTGAATTAGCATTTCTTCTTCTTTGGGTAAAGAAAAAATAAAACCCATCATTAATGCCCCCAAAATATTCAAAAATTTACCAATCCAAACATCCTCCATCACGCTAAGCAAAAACACTAAACCCAAAAAAGTAACAACCATGACGGTAAATTTTCGACCAAAATCTATTCGTTCATGATTAAACAAATAAAACAACCCCATTTCCAAAACAAATACCAAACTAATAACCAAAATCAACCAAAAGCGTGAAGAAAGATTACGCCAAAAATACAAACCAAAGAAAAATAAACCGCTGGACAAAAACACTCCTAAATATTTTTTTAAACTAAACATAGATTATTTAGTTGTCGTCAATTCACTTATCCAAGCATTTACTTGGTTTTTAATAACAATTAAATCTTGATTTGCCAATTTAGTCTTTTCTTTTTGCCAAGCCAAATAAACTTTTAAATGTGGCTCTAATTTTTCTACTGGCACCCGCATGGTTTGTAAATTATTTTCAAAAGCTAATAAATATTTTTCTTTATCATTTTTCAATTCCCATTCTTTTTGCCAATTTTGCCAGTTAGTCAAATAGCGCTGACTTACTTCGGCCGAACCAAGCTGATAATTAACTTCTTGATTTCCTACTTTGGTCAAATCAGACATTTGTCGATTATTCACTTTTTTAATGAAAATCACCAAAATCACTATTGTCGCCAAGACAATACCCAAAGCAATTAAAGAAAAAAACAACAAAGTCCAATTGTTCTTTATTTTTTTATGCCAAAACATAGGCTAAAAACTTGATTAATTAGCCAGTTTATTATACACTACTTCTGTTAATAAAGCAAAATTATGCCCCCTTACGCTATAAATAAAAAAGCCCAGTTTGATTATGAATTTCTTGAAAAATACGAGGCTGGTTTGGTATTAACTGGATCCGAGGTAAAATCCATTCGTAGTGGCCAAGTTAGCTTAAAAGGCAGTTTTGTTACTTTTTACAATAACCAAGCTTTTTTGATTAACACCCACATCCCCCCTTATCGTTTTGCAGGAGTGCAAAAAAATTATGAACCCGAACGCAATCGAGCCTTGCTTTTAAAAGACAAAGAAATCTCTTATTTAAGAGGAAAATTACAAGAAAAAGGCTTGACAATCGTACCAATTTCACTGTATACTAAGGGTCGTCATATAAAGCTAGAAATTGCTGTAACTCGTGGCAAGAAAAAGTACGATAAACGTGAAAGTATCAAAAAAAGAGATTTAGATAAAGAAATGGCAAGATCTTTCAAAAATTAAGGGGATGACAGGGTTCGATAGACGGACCAAGTTATCTATGACTTGCATGCCGAGCTGTCTAACTCGTTAAACTGGGCAAATTCTACGTGCAAACGTAATCAGCCGTGTAAAGAACGTATTAGCCAACGCTTTTACTGTTCGTACATTGGCTTCTGCTCTCGTTTAATCACTTGAGCCATCGTAACCACAATACTCAATAGTGGAACTACGGTGTAAACCATTGAGCGTAGGTCAAGTCAATCGTCTTTATTGACTTACCGAAGGACTAAAAGACTAGTCAATTACTTTTTTGCATTTTTCTAGGTAGTTGGCAAAACAACAAAAGTGCTAAACATGTAGAAAGCATTCATAACCCGCTCTAGACCCGGGTTCAATTCCCGGCATCTCCACCAAAAAATTTTAAAACTACTAATTATGCGTATTTCTCGTAAAAAACGTCCCGATAAACCACTGATACCATTTTACAGTGTCAACAACAATATCAAAGCACCCGAGGTGCGTGTTTTGGATTTGGAAGGAAACAATGTAGGGGTGATGACTACCACAGCCGCGATTGCCTTGGCCGAAGAACGTGAAATGGATTTGGTAGAAATCAACCCCAAAGCCGATCCCCCAGTTTGTAAATTAATTGATTTTTCACATTTTAAATATCAAAAAGAAAAAGAATTACGCAAACAAAAAGCTGGTGCTCATGAAAGTGAAACCAAAGGTATTCGTCTTTCCATCAGAATCAGTGATCATGATCTTGGCGTGCGCTTGGAACAAGCTGAAAAATTTTTAGGCCGTGGTGACAAAGTAAAACCCGAACTAATTTTACGTGGTCGCGAAAATACTCAGCCCCAAATTGCCTTTGCTGTGGTAAAAAAATTCTACGATTACCTAGCTACCAAAATGGAAATACGCTATGAACAAGAACCAATCAAACAAGCCAACAAAGTAATGGCCATCATCTCACGCCGTTAATTTTTGCCCCGTCCAAGAGGGGCTTGACAAAAAACTGTTTTTATACTATAATCACGACACTTATTTATTATCAACTATATGAAAGCAAAAACCCACAAAGGCGCTTCCAAAAGATTCAAAGTTACCAAGAGTAAAAAAACTGGCATAAAAGTAATGAAACGCACCGATGGCCAAGACCATTTTAATTCTCGCGAATCTGGTAATACCAAGAGAAACAAACGTTCCGATCACCCAATGGCTCAAGCTATGAAGCAAACTATTCTTAGAGCTCTCAAAAATTATTAATAATCAATTTTATGCCAAGAGTAAAACGAGGTTTACACCACAGTAAACGCCGCCGTAATATTTTACAAAAAGCCAAAGGTTTTCAAGGTAAACGCCGTGACCATTTAAAATTGGCCAAAACTGCTGTTACCAAAGCTGGTGCTTATGCTTACGCCGATCGCCGCAAAAAGAAAAGAACTATGCGTGCTAATTGGAATGTAAATGTAAATGCTGCTGCCCGCTTAAACAACACTACTTATAGTAAATTAATCGGCGCTTTGAAAAAGAAAAATATTGAATTGGATCGCAAAGTATTGTCACAAATGGCTGCCAATTTACCAAATGTTTTCACCGAAATTGTAAAATTCGCCAATAGTTAATTAAAAATTCCAAGGCCCGCTGTGTGTTTGGCATAGGGCGGAAGCACCCCCTCCTTTGCTTCCAATGTCCAATGCCGAACACCTAGCGGGTCTTTTTTGTTATCCTTGATTAATTCTCACTTCTGTGTTAAATTTAAACTAACATCTTTGCCGGAACAACCGGCTCACAAAGGGAGGGATCGATGAAGCGGTTTGCTTTGCTGAGCGTGACCGACAAAACCGGAATCGTGGAGTTCGCCCGCGAACTTGTCCGGCTCGGCTGGACCATCCTCTCCACCGGCGGCACGGCTCTGACCTTGCGTGCGGCCGGCATCCCGGTCATCGGGGTGGCCGACTACACTGGCTTCCCCGAGATCATGGACGGGCGCGTCAAGACCATGCACCCCAGGGTCATGGGCGGCGTCCTCGGCCGTCCCGGCACCGACGACCAAGTGATGACCGAACACGGCATCGAACGCATCGACCTGGTCGTGGTCAACCTGTATCAGTTCGGGGCAGTCGTGGCGCGGCCCGACTGTACGCTGGAGATGGCCATCGAGAACATCGACGTGGGCGGACCCACCATGATCCGGGCCGCAGCCAAGAACCACGCCACGGTGACCGTACTCGTGGATCCGGGTGACTATGCCCACTGCCTCGCCTACCTCGACGATCCAGTCGCTCCCAAAACGACGGCCAAATTCCGTATGGATATGGCTGTCAAGGCCTTCGCGGTCACCGCGAGCTACGACCAGGCCATCCACGCCTACCTCGAACAACGACAAGTACGGCAGGTCGGTGGTGGCGACCGAGTCTAGTCAACACCTCCCCTCCTCGCTCCTTCTCTCTCGTCCTTTCTTTTTTACCCTGACGCGCACAATGCTGCACCGTTCGTCGGGGGCATTCAAAAACCCTGTACCAGAACGGTACAGGGTTTTTGTTTTAGGTAATAGCTAATTTTTTTTCTTCTTTTTTGGTTTTTTAACATTGTCTTGGTGTGAGTTGTTTCCTTTTGCCATAT
>Ga0172379_10008007_pt1 | contig 13482 bp, 15 predicted proteins | sample GrowelOW334metaG_FD_119756 | JGI IMG/M metagenome (GOLD analysis project Ga0172379, IMG submission 119756) | Groundwater microbial communities from an aquifer near a municipal landfill in Southern Ontario, Canada - Groundwater well OW334 metaG | ecosystem: Environmental > Aquatic > Deep... | reverse complement strand
TTTCAGCCATAACCGACTTGGGACCAGTAAGGATCTCACGGTGTACTGCAATGGCTGCGTGATTGAGGGTAACAAAGTCGATGATCTGGTGCTGCAAGGGGATAAGTGCAACGTTGCCACAAACTATCTGACTACAATCACAGTTGGGGATGTTGCGGGAACTTCGGGATCGGACGTCACGATCACTGGCAATCAGGTTTCCGGGGACATCGTTGTCAATACACCTGACAGTGCCGTGTCAGGTAATCGGGTTGGGTCAGACATCCTGGTGCAAGATCCGGTAGCAGCCAACTGCACAGTCGCCGGTAACATTGTCACACACGACATCACTGCTGATACCAGCGGCAGCACTGTCACGGGGAACTGGTGCAGGAACGTGATTTTGGGAGTCAACAGTCAGCTTTGTGCTGTGTCCGCCAACAGGACTTCTGAGGACATCCACGTGAATTCTCAGAACAACACAGTTACGGGCAATCAGGTAGGGGATTCCATCCATGTAGCCCTGGCGGGGACAAACTCTACAGTCACGGGGAATAGAGTAGCAGGTGATATCGCAGTCATTACGGATGCAGGCAAAAACCCGAAAGGGTTGATCATCATGGCGAACAATATCACGGGTGCCATCACGGAGTCCTCGGGGAACATCCCCGTTGCCATTGTGCTGGGTAACCATGTCACTACGGTCTGGGGTGGAGCACCTGATCTGGGTGCCCTTGGTGTGGCAGTAGACAACTCCACTTTGTCGTGAGGTAGCTGATGCGAGTACAGGTTGACTTGAGCAGCCACCTAGGGGGTACACCCTCCATTGTTCAGGTGGAAATGGATCCCCAGCCAGGAGCAGATGGGGCTGTAGTCATCAATGGCAAGTACACGCTGCCTATCGTGAAAGGGGTGGAGTTCCCGATTGACAGCACGTCTTACATTCTGCCTATTAATGGCGGAGATGTTTCCAGCGTCTCTTTTGCTCATTTGTTGGCGTCGTACCCGATGTTTGGAACGATCTATTTCAACCCCCTTCTCACAGCCACATCTGTGGATGGTCTTGATCTGACGGCAACCTTCAAGCAGTATTTTCCGCCAGCTCCTGACCCTGTGTTTTTTCCAACCCGGGCACAAACGGGACGCTCTAGTCTTTTGCCTGAACCGGGGCAGATGCCGACTCATACAGCTTTGTTGCCCGCAAATAACTTGGTGACCCCAAGTCGCCCCGGTGTGCTCATTTCCAAAGAGATCGACATCGGGCCTTACACCTTGGATGATCTAGGTAATCCTGTAGGTGCAGATGAGTTTCTGCTCTACTGGAAGATCCTGGACTTTTCAGTGACAGACGATGTTTCTTCCTCTTTTGGAGCCACCGCAGGTCTGAACACGCCAGCACAACGTTCTGTGCTGGAGGTGGATCAGGAGCCCTCTGGTTTCTCTGCCTATATCTCCCCCGATGATGGAGATCATTGGTGTGAGGCGGGTCTCCTAGAGCCAGTTGCCTTCTGTGCTAAGACCACGAAGATCCGGCTGGCTTTCACAAGTACCGCCCGCAGCAAGATTTTCCTGGCTTCCTTTGCGGTATTGTTCTGAAGGCTCAAGCAACGGGGACTAACGAATGGCTCTGAATTTCGGATCAGGCGTGACTCGCACCCTTGACCCTGTGGCTCGGCAGTTCAGCTCCATGGTTTTCCAGGCGGGGAAGCCCCCCTTGGATAGCGAGCTGAATCTGATGACCCAGGCAGGGTGGGAGAGCCTCCGTCAAGCCGTCCAGAGTTTGATGCCGTCTGGGTTTTTCCTGGATCCCACACGAGCCCTAAATGACTATCAGTTCATCCCAGCTGGCGCAAACCTGTTCAAGCTGGGAAACCCCCGTGTACCCACAGGGGTCTGGGAAACCGCTGAGACACAGCCCACCATTTGGGCAAACGTCAATGGCTGGGTTATCCCGGTAGCTGGCACGGACAACACGACCCTTGGTGACCTGACCAATTTGATCAAGCTGTACCCGCCCCCGCAGAGTAACGGGCGTGTGGACTTTGTGTTCCTTGAGGCATGGCAAACCAGGGTCGATGCCAATCCTTCTACGGTGAACAAGCCCTCCGCCAGCACGATCTGGAAGTATGGCAATGTGAAGTTTGGTGGCACCAACATCACGGATGACTTGGAGGATCCAACCGTAGGTTTTGATACGACCGCTCGAATCCAGGTGCAGTACCGCATTCGGGTTTACGGCTCCGGTGGGGGTATGGGCGGTGGGGCTGCCCTGGATGTCTACCCTGATGGGCTGGGCGACCCCAACATTCTGGGACAGGGCACCTGGACGTCACCTGTTGGTGGTTTCCCTTTCATCAATATGCGGGAGCAGCTGGGTGACCCCAGCCTCTGGCGTGCCGGGGATGGGGACTACATCAACGATCTGGGCACCGTGGATGGCTACACCTACGCTGTCCCGATCTGCGCTGTGTTCCGCCGTAGCTCCAATGTCTACGAGGCAGTCAACCCAGCGGGAACGGGCACCCAGAATGGTGCCTTCCTGCGGACTCCAGGCAATGCATTCCTGGTAGACCCCCTAACTGGGGCACGGGTGCTCACAACGGCATCGTTGACTTTGGCGTTGTCTTCCACAGCGGGCGTGTCCGCTGATGCCACGATCAACATCACGAATCTGAACGGTTCAGGGCTCGAAGACTCACATCACGTGCTCGCTGGCACTTTCCTGGTCATTGGTCAGGAGATTGTGGGCATCAGCAATGTGAACATCCCTGGTGGCACCATCACAATTCCTGCAGGCGGACGTGGACGGTGGGGAACGGCTGCAGTGGGTCACGCTGCAGGGACTACCCTGTCCTTTTTCAATACTCGTCCTGATGGGTTGTACGCTGATCAGATTGCCGAGACTGACATTCTGGATTTACGGCGGGGCGTGAATGCTGCTGACTGGGACTACAGCCGGCTGCTGGAGCACAACGTTGCCTCTTTGATGCGGGGCAACTTGCGAACCGCCTGGAAACTTTCGGCAACTGGGGACACCCAAGGTGTCCTCGTTCACGAAGTGGACTACCTGTATGCTGATGGTTCCGTGGCAGTGCCCACAGGGACAGAAGCCCTCGATGGCCCTGATGGGATTCGTCAGATCTGGTCAGATGCTGCGGCAATTCAACCCGATGTGACGATGCTGCTGGCAAATGATGCCCCGCAGGATGCAAATGACGAGGTAGGTTTCACCAACGATACCTTTGATGTGCCCGTCTCTTGGGATGTGGCACCTGACTTCCACCCCTCTGGATTTATGAACGTTGCCGGGGCAGCTGCTCCTTTGAAGGAAACCTGGCGCAACGGGACATCACTGTTCTTTTTCCTGGGTGGAGCTTCGGGTTCTGATGGTGCTCGGGGGACATTCCGGGATGGGACTACCAGGGCAGTCCGGGCAGTGATGCCCTATGAGTACTGGAAGGCTCCCAATCCTGACTGTAACCAGGCGCCCTGGACTCTGCGCTTTCTGGGCCAGATGGCGCTGGAGCCTTATCTTTTCAACATTGGCAGCACTCCTTCGCACCCTTTGTACTCCTATTATCCCGGGCCTATGTACCCGTATCGGGAGACCAACTTCGAGAAGCCTTTCATTGTGTTGGGTGGATTGCTCTGGAGTGCTGGCAAGACCGTCATTCCGGCAACGGATCTAAGCAACACCCAGTATGAGATCGAAGTTGGGATCAATTTTGACACGGATGGCATCTTCATTCAGACCACTGGTGGGGTTCTGAATGTAGAGACCAGTCTAGACCCCACACAAGTGTCTGTGCCTCTTTTGCAGGGCACCCGCACTTTGTACGACATGCTCACAAATGGGGGTAAAGATCGTACGGGGGCTTCCTCCGAGATCTACGTAGTTCTCTATGGGGATACGGGTGCCCGTCAGAATAATGGAGTCTTTCGAGTTGTCGGTGTAGGCACTATGGGTTGCACGAATACCAGTGCAACTAGCGCAACTCAAATCATGGTCACTCCGATCGGCCCCGAGGGTGCCCTTTTTGATGATGCAACCGGGAATTTGGTGAACGTCGAGTTCCGATCCCAGCATCACAACTCAGAAGACACGTCCTCCTATGCCACCAAGGTCGCTGACTTGGTGGTTGTTCTGACAGATGTCGGCGGCTATGATACGGATCATCCCTGGAACCGGGATTTGCTGGGGTTTGGAGAGGCAAATGATCTCTCCATGCCCTTTGATGTGGATGGCTTTGCTGCCATTCCCAACAAAGCTGTAGTGAGCATGACTCTTCAGTACCACCCAGGACGGGGCGGTACAGCCCGGGTGGCTGATGAGATTGTTCGGTTCTCTATGCGTGGTTCCCGAGCCATCAACCCCTATCTGCGGCAGAGTCCTGTGGTGATGGACTCCACGTTCCCCGCAGCAACGGGTATGCCCCCGGATGAGACTTTCTGGGATCCCGTCCATGTCCAGCTGTGGAACAAACTACCCAGCAAAGGTTGGTATCCTCAGAAAGCGGACAACTACGGTGGCAACGTTGTCGGTGCTTCCGAGCAAGACCGGGAACACGAGCTTTTCATTGACCGTGGCAGCAAAACCCTGATCTTCCGTCCTTTCCGGGATCAGGCAATGACCCTTCAGGGTCAGTCCGTTGTGGTAGATGCTACCTGGGATGTCAACAATTGCTTGTGGTTCTACTACGTCTGGCCTGATCTCACAGCAATTGACTGCATCGGAGTTTTCACGGGTGGTGCTGCTTCCGGGAAGAAGTATGGTTTCCCCATCCCTCGGGAGTACATGCCCCGATTTGGTCGCCAGGACATCCCGTACTACACAGACGTGGATAACGGGACGGGCCCCTTCCTGCCCGGGATCAATCATCTGTTCCGGGATTCAACGGTGCTTGGCGACCCGGTGTTCAACATCATTGGGGGGTACTCGAATCTTGGGACTCCTGGTGTGAACATCGGCTACTTTGCCACTGGTATGTCAGGTGTGCCCATCCCGTATGGTCACTCCAGCGCCATTGCTCCGGGCGGAACTACACCGGCTATTGGTGCCAGGAAAACCACGGACATCAGTCCATTCACTACTTATGGCCCCGAGGTTATTGCCAAACTGGCTGCAGTGCACTCCTCGGATCTGGGGAATGGGCTCAGGGGCATTCAGTTGCCCCCAGGGTATGGGATTGCCCGTCTGTATGGGGTCTATGAGGCAGCGGACTATTTGGCTGCCGGTGGTAAGACCTTCAAGGCAAACCGTTATGAGGTTGAGGTCGGTGCAGCCCCCAACCTTCTGAGGGAGGATGCCACCCAGCAGACGTTGTTCATTCTGCAGGACGGTGCCAAGGACTACACCATTGCTGGCGTTGTGGGTGGTGACCACACTTACATCGTCCCGGAGAATGTGCTGGATCTGTCCCGGATCGCTCCAGCACATCAGACCCCAACCAATGACTTTGCTGATTACCACTATGTGGTAGTTTGCACTTTCTTTGGCTTTGCCAACGGCTGGATCAACAACAATAACATGGTGTTGATGCAGAAATACGATGGCAATGGAAGTCTCAACACGGACGGGGATAACCCACAGCTGGAAAACCTGCACATGATCATTCCGAGTGCAGCGGCACTCAATGATCAGTTCTACGCAGCGTACAACCGTACGGTCTACCAGGGAGACGTTTATGGTAGCCGAGGTGGCGACATCAAGACATCCGCTGACTATGAAGTCCGCTATGGTCAGTTGAGCACAGGCGCTCAGTACTCCTTGAGGACTCCTATCCAGCAGTATGATGCTTCGGGCAACTACGTGCCCGAGACGCCGAATGCCCGTGCTTTTGAGGTTCTGGCAAGCCTGGACTTCTACACCACATTGGGTACGGGAAAGGTAGGAGGGCTGCTTTACCCGGGAACGATGCTGGATGTGGGGTACACCCAGGATACGCTGGACGCCTCAAAACGGTATCCTGACACAAGCACCTCTAAGCCCTGGACGGTTTTGTCACGAGCTTTCAGTGAGGGGCAGAAAGAGAATCCGATCCGGGCTGCTTTGAGGTTAACGGTACTGGATACCATCAGCCTCAACCCGCAGGCAGGAGAGTGGAGTTCTATCAGCATCAGTCATGCTGAAAACTTGAGCCTGTCGACAACACTTTATGCAAGCACCCTAGCTAACAGGGTGTTCTTGACGGGTCCTCCTTTGAATATCTCACTGGAGGACATCTTTGAGGTTGACGCTGGTACAAAGATCCAGAGTCTGGAATTCACGCACACTGGTTCAGGTACCATTGCTGCCGGTGCCCACTCTGTAATCACGAAAACGGTTACCGGTGCCGCCGTTGGCGACAATGTGGTTCTGAACTATCCTTTGAGCGATGATCCTTTGGAGTACCGGGCTTATGTGACCGCATCTAACACAGTGACGATCTGGGTCACTAATCGATGGCCCCTGGTGCCTGTTAAACTGCGAGGTACAACGGGTCCTTTGCAGACCTCGGTCTATCGGCAAAGCCTGCCGATTCCAGTTGTTGCCGCACATGATCGAGCAACATTGGCTTTTACAGTTAGCGTCACAGGTGCAGATCCTGCGCTGAATCAAGTCGTGGTTGTGCGCTCCACGGACATCACGGATGTCCGCAATCTACTGTTCACGGGCTTTGTGTCAGCACTCAATACCGTGAGCATCGTGGCTTATAACTATACGGCGGCACCGATCGGTGGTGCCTTCAACATGGATCTGGAAGTTACGCTGCTTGAGGAGGATCTGGCTTCTAACCACACCTACACCAGCCAGCAGCCTATTTATGGTCGGGTGCTTCACTCTGTTAATGACAGCACTCAGACGGCAAGGAATCTGGCAGCGTGCATCAATGCAAACTCGCATCTGCAGCAGACTCTCAAGGCTGAGGCAGTCGGAGACGACCAAGTTACTTTGACGGCTGTACCAACAGGTCAGCAAGGGAATGACCTCTGGGTCAGTATCTCCCAGTTCATTCCGCCGCTTGGTCCTATCACGCCCATGGCGACGATCCAAGCAGCGCTTCGTTTGGAAGAGCCCTACCCTAACACAAGGTTACTCGGGGCTTACATCACAAGGGCAAATCTGTTTGGTGGTGAGGACTATCCTTACAACGCAGGGAATGGCACCAGCCAGATCAACCTGACGGGCATGACGGAACGGTTGCCCTTGGGAGCCTTGCTGCAGGACAGTGACTTCCTGTGTGAGAATCCTCTGGGGGACACGACTTCGGCTTGCAAGACCAGTCCAGCGGGCCCTCGACCATCTCAAACCATGCTGCCCCTTACGGTAGGCGGCGAAGAGTATGATAGGTTCTTCGGTGAGCCCGGAGAATTGCTGGGGATGTCCGATGGTGCCGTGTCTGTGACGCACTTCACTGCCTATACGACGGCGACACCGGCTGGGACGAGGATCTATCGGATGTTCCGAGGAGGTGGCCCAGTCTTCGTGTTGTCTGGGGATCATCCTGGGGCACCCATTGAGTGGACGGCTGACACACTGCAGCTGTCGAGTCAGCCTGTGCTTAAGGGTGGGTTGCTTGCCTGTCGGGCACTGCTGGTGCGGAACTTCTACGAGGAGATCAACCCGATGGTCGGGAGTTACCCGGTCACAAACGGGGATGAGATCCAGATGGTGATTCTGACCAATGGAATCCTGGGAGATGGGCAAACTCAGGAAGAAGGTCTGGAAATCAATGGTATTGTCTCCCCAGCGGGGTACGGCGAAGGTTACGCCGCTGCCGACCGCTACCGGATTTCCGGGCGACCTATGTTCAGGGGCTTCAGTCGGCAGGTGACCAATCCTGCCAATGTGACCCTGGCGGTCTATCCGGATGCCCAGAGGAGCTAGCCATGATTCTGGATCCTTGCCCGCTTGATCATGCCCTTGTGCTCTTGAATGAAATGCTTGCACTGGATCCGGTGGCTACCCAGGCTCTGGTGGAGACTCGGGTTCACTGCACGACCCAGCTGGCGGCACACCCAAGCATTCAGGTGGCGGGGGAGGACAACGAGCCCCTGGTAGGTTTGCTGGGGGTTCTTAATGGCATCTTTGGCACCTACGGACCTGAGGCTGGCAAACTTGAAGGTTGGGGACCTATCGCTGCTATGTTTGAGACCGATGGCACCCTGATTGGTTTCAAGCGTTCTTTTGATCCTCTCCCCCAGGATGCGGTGGCTGAAGAAGTCTGATGCCTTTCATCCGACGTCAAGATGTGAATCCCGTTGTTCGTCAACGGTTTGAGGAAACCCACAAGGCAAGCCTGCGAGCTGCTTTGTTGAACCCGACGTTGACTGAAGAACAAAGGAACGGTATTAAAGCGCAACTGGATACCGTTGGGCATCCCAAGGTGTACAGCGCTGACTCCCCGCCACGTCCTGGAGCCATCGCTTTCCCTCCTCGAATGACGAGGGAACAACTGGAAAGTTTGAAAAGACCAGAACTTGTCGTTTTGGCAACGAGACTCAGTTTACCCGCCCATGGGCGTAAAGCTGATCTCGTAGAACGGCTGCTGCAGTCGCAGGCAGTCAAAAAGTAAGAGGAGGCGTTTCGATGCGGTACGTAGTCTGTTCCCTGGCAGTTTGTCTCATGTTCTTCGGTGCCATTGGTTCCGTGGATGCCGTTGAGCCAACCCCTGCACCTGCCCCAGCCGCGGTTGCCACCCCAGCTGTTGCCCCCGCCCCGGTGGCTCCAGTTGCTGATCCCGCTTTGATGACTCCGGATCCGGCTGAGGGGACTGCTCCTGTGCTTGACCCCTCTGTTGTCCCCCCTACGGTTCCTGTAGCCCCGGTAGTGGCACCCGAGCCCGTTGCCCCAGGCACTGCTGTGCCGCCCGTTGCAGCCCCGGTTGTGGCGGATGCTGGTGCTGGAACGGGCACAGCTGCTCCGGTTCCCTCGACCTTGATTGAGGATACAGGGTACTTTGTCCAGCTGGGTCTTCTCCTGACCCTTCTGGTCAACATTTTCCTGATGCTTCAGAATCGGAAGGGTGCCGTGGCAGTGTCGGTGACCCCGGTCGCCACGCCCGCTGCGAAGGAAGAGCCCAAGAAGGAAGAGCCTAAGAAGGAAGAGCCCAAGGCTTGAACCCTAGGGCTTTGCCCCAAAGTGCTTCAGGATCAAAGCCTCCACCTGTGAACGTTTCGTAGCTGCCACCCGCCAGTATGACCCCGTCCACTCTCGCTCCCTGTAAGTGAACAGAGCTTTCAACTCATCTTTGAAGGCTTCCTTGTAGGGGGTGCGTACCTCCAGGAAGGGACCGCTTGTCACAAGCCAACCAGAGGAGGATCCCGGCAGATCCAGCTGGACGGGAGGTGCAGCCACCATCCTGGGTGCAGGGATGCGGAAAGCATGCATGTCCGTCCATCTCCTGTAAGGAATCGTGCGGATGCCTCGGGTGCCGCACATTAGCTCCCCACCCAGGTACACACCGAGGACAGCCATCAAATAGGCTTCCTGTTCCTTCGGGAAAGTCCAGCCGACCTTGTGTCCTCGCTTTGCCTGCTCCATGCAGTTCGGGTCAAAAAGTTCCGTGCACCCGGGAATGCCTTTGATGTCCTGAGTCAGCCTGTACTTGTCGGGGATGAAGACGTCCAGCCCAGTGTCCGTGATGATGACGCTAGCACTGGTACGATCAAGCTCCAACTTGTCTGCCAGCTGTGTGTAGCCCAGCGCCCTGATGATACAGCTGCACTGGAAGACCTCGTCTCGATCCTCGTAGTGACAGGAGGCATAGTAGACCAGGACATTGGATGCCTTACGGGCATCTCCCTTGTCCGAGAATTTGAGGAAATCATCGAGAACGAACTCTGGCAATCCCGAGGAGGCAAGCATGCCGAGGGCAATTTCCAGATCCTCCTGGCTGGGAACATGCAGGGGATTGTAGTAGCGCCTGGAGCAGATGGGCCCGATGCCCCACTCAACGGATTCAGCATCCGTTAGCTCCTTGCGGCAGCAGCAGCAATGGGTGGCAATGACGCGGGCGATCTGGGTGTGCTGGTCGGTGCTTACGCTCATGTGTTACCCCAGAGATGTGTCCTCAGACCAACTACTCGGAGGGTTTCGACTCTAAGCCTTGTTCCCGCAGCCACTTTTTGTGGTTGGCATAGGTGCTCAGGGGCAACCCCACGATCAGGAACACAGCGAGAAAGATGGCGTACCATCCAAGAGGCGGTGTGAAGTAGAGGTTCACCACGAGCAAGTAACCAGGCAGGAGAATGCCATTGCACAGGTAGCGTTCGAAGGAATCCTCACGGGACGTGATGAGGCAAGCCGTCATCAGCAAGAAGAGCACAAGTGACCACGAGAAAGGCAGCCGGAACACGATCGGGGCACTGTCACCGTAGCGCCAGAGCAAGTCCCCGGTCGTGACTAGCAGGATGAGCAAAGCGCTCCAACCCCACAGGTTGACTTTGCCATAGTGGTTCCTGATGGAGGTCGTGGGATGGAAATACTGGGTCACTTTCGACATCATGTGGGCACCCTCCGCACCTCAATGTGGGAGCCGGGCTTCAGCGTGATCATCGTTCGGGGTTGGTTGTTCGAGTACAGCACCCAGATGGCTACCTTGTCGAATCCATCCACCTTGCGACGGGCGTACTCATGCCCATTGACATAGAGCACATCCCCATCCCGGTATCGGGATGCCTCAAGGTATCGAGGGCTCTCGCAGTACATGTCCTCCTCCTCGTCCTCCTCGTCATCTTCGTAGAACATCAGATCAAGTTCCTCTGTGCCCGGAGGATCTTCAGCTGCATCAGCTGGTCATGCAGATCCTTCCAGGTCAGCTGGTAGGGCGCACCCAGCTTGAGGAGCAAGCTGACGGTTGGCTCCAGGATGTCGATGGTCACCATCAGCTCGTAGTCGCCAATGGTGGTGTGCTCCTTCAGCGCCTTGAGTGCCAGGACCGCGATGCCCTGGTGAAACTCCAGCTGCGTGACCATCAGAAGTCCTCCCCGCCATCGTCCCCGTAGTCGCCATAGTCCTCGTCGGTGCCGAAGCCAGCGGAGGTCATGGCGGAGTCGAAGTCCCCGTCCATGTCCGCCCCCAGCTCCTCGTCCCGCTCCGCTGCCATGTCGTCGTCCCAGGGGTAGGTGTCGTCGTGGGTGTCCTCTTCGAACTCTCCGTACGGATCGGAGCAACCAGCGTACGGGTCGTTGGATTCCTGCTCGTCACACCTGCAGGTGCCCTGGTCGGCGTTGACGCAGTTCCCCACCTGATCCTCGAGACCTGCCACCTTGTGGCAGCAACACTTGGAGCATGTCGGGCAGGGGCAGCTTGATTCGGTCTTCATGGTTTCAACCTCCAAGGTCACTACTCGGAGGTGCTGATGACTAAGCCAGCCGGCTTAGCAGTTCCTGGGCGGAAACGGTCTGGGTCTGATCCTGGGGCTGACGAGCGACCCAGCGGAAGATCCGTTCCCGCAGAGTCTTGTTGGTCTCTGTGCTCTGCCTGTAATAGATGAGCAGATCTGCCAGCACGGTAGCCAAACCGTGGGGTCCCTCCCCACCGTAACCCCAGGAAAGCCCATCCGTCTCGATGAAAACTTCCTCCTCACCCGAGTTTAGGGGGACAAGGATGAAGTTCACGGAGTAGTCCCCGCCCTTGGTGGGAACCAATTCGAAGTGCTGAAGATACCAGTCAGGCTGTGGGGCATACCTTATGGCAGCCTTGAGTACATTCTCAAGGGCAGGAGATGTGACACCACCTGTGATACAGTCCACGTATTTCACAAGATCACCTCATCCATCTTGACGGTGACCAGCACTCTGTCAGTGAGCCCAGGTAGGAGCAATCCAAGTAGGGCAGACATCCTGGCGTGCAAAAGATCATCCGATGGCCAGACGGTGATGTTCAGCTCCTGGGGCCAGGGGGTGCACATGATTTCCCCCGTCAGGGTGCAAGCAACTCCAAGGACAGGCTCCAGTGTGAGACTCTTTCCTGTGAAGTGCCTGCATTCCAGCCCATGCTTTCCCTTGAGGAATACTTCCAGTCGAAGAGATCCTTCTTTCCCTTGAATCTCGAAGCCTTGAACTTTCAGTGCCAGCGTTTCCATTTAGTCCTCGATTTCCACAATGGGGGGCAGATCCGCCATCAGGGCAACCTCCAGCAACTGGAGGGCAGCCGAGACGACCTGTTGCTTGGCTTTGACTCGATCCATTTCGCTGACCTTGATACAAGCCCTGGCTACATCCTGAAGGTTGCCACTGGTGCTCTTGACCAGGGCAATGAAGACCTCCCCGACTTTGGAACTTGAGGGATTGGCAGGGTCAAGCCGGGACAGGGAGCCCGTGATCCCAATGCCCAGGGACGCCCGCACGGACTGACGAATCCCAGCTTTTGCCATTTCCCTGGCGGTCTCCAAGGAGTACACTGAGTAGGAGACGATGACCTGGGCGGGCACACCAAGCATGATCTTGGCTTCATTGCTGTAGGTCACGAAGCCATCAGCAAGCACTCCGGAGGCACCAGGGATGTCCGTGATGGCTGCCATCAAGGAACCCCCGGTACAGCTTTCCACAGGGACAAGAGTGACCCCTTTGTCCTGGAGCAACTGAACGACTCTCAATGCTGACATCACCACCTCCAGCCATCCCAGTTGGGACTACTCCAATAGCACGAGGGATAAGCCTAATGAAGCAGGCTTAGACCTGTCCCCGCCGGAGTAGTGATCCCAGGAGGAAGGGATGAGCACGAAGAAGCAGCCTCGTAGGTTCCAGGTGGGCGACGAGGTCATGTTCACGAAGTCGATGGCGCCCTGCACCGTGGATGAACTTCAGGGGAACAAGCCCCACCCGGTGTACGGTTGGATGTACGGTGTCGTGAAGCACGACGGGGGCAAGCAGATGTCCGCCACGGAAGCGGGGCTGCAGCCCCTGGCGGATTTCCCTGCAGAGCAGGAGCAGGACTAAGATGAGCGCAACTTTGCAGGATCGACTTCGGGCTGCCGTGGAAGACCTGGAGACCAGCGAGGCCCGCCTGGCGGAGACTCTGGATCGGATCAAGCAGATCCAGGACTTGCCTTACAGTGCGGTGCGAGGCACCAAGCTGGAGCAGGAGCTTGAGCGCTGTCAGGAGTCCGTGCACGACTACAGGCGTGAGGGAGATCGAGCCACGGAAAGCATCATCGAGCTTGCTCGCTTGATTGCCCACGAGGGGAAGTAGCCATGGCGAAGTTCACGATCACGGATGCCGAGCGGATTGCGGCGAAGCCCAAGCCATGGACGCTCCGGCTGGAGTGCCAGACGGGTGGGTCGAACAAGTACTGGTACGCCACAGGGCGTGCACTGACCGAGGCAGTCGAGTGCGGCTGGGGTGCCATCGGTGCCATCCCGCAGCTGAAGCTCATCACCTGGACGGAGCTTCGGGTCAAGGTCATGGAGAAGCTGAACAAGGGCTACACCTACGCGGACACGCCCTTCATCAGGATGTCACCCACCAGCCTGGCGGCGCTTGCAAGTGTCCCGCAGCAGCTGCCTCCCCAGCAGCTT
>Ga0172379_10008006_pt1 | contig 13483 bp, 6 predicted proteins | sample GrowelOW334metaG_FD_119756 | JGI IMG/M metagenome (GOLD analysis project Ga0172379, IMG submission 119756) | Groundwater microbial communities from an aquifer near a municipal landfill in Southern Ontario, Canada - Groundwater well OW334 metaG | ecosystem: Environmental > Aquatic > Deep... | reverse complement strand
TACGGCCAGGCAATGTCCGGCGTTGTCAATATCGTTACGCAGGACGGAGCATCGGACTTCCACGGAAATCTTGGAGTGTATGTGGGAGACTATTTCACAAACCACACGGACGTATTCGTTAATCTTGATAAACTGAATCTGCTGCGTACCAAGAACTATCAATTCAGCTTAAGTGGTCCTGTTGGATTAGAGAATCTGACGTTTTTTGCGACCGGACGGTATCAGGATGAAGATGGGTATTTGTACGGAAAGCGTGTGTATAATGTCAACGATGAAGTTCCCTTCTTTCCGAATCCAAACGACCGGACGGTGTACATTAATAACAATACCGGCGACGGCGCATACGTACCGATGAACCCGTTTAATAAATACTCCTTTAACGGAAAAATCTCCCAGTCTTTCGACGCACTGAAGGTCAGCTACGGTGGATTCTGGGAACAATCGAAAAGCAAAGGGTACGATCACGCGTATAAATGGACACCGGACGGCATTTCCACGTATTATGCTACCAACTGGATGCAGAATCTTCAAATCAATCATATCATCAGCAATAACACTTTCCAGTCGTTGAAATTCTCGTTGAATACGTTCACTGGTAAAGGATACCTGTACGAGAATGCTTTCGACACCCGGTATGTGCATCCCAACCAGGGACTTCCGCTGTCGAATAACACGTTTCGTTCCGGCGGCAATCAAACAGGCCGGTATGAAAACAGCAGCAAGAGCTTTATCGGACAATGGACATTCTCTTCGCAAGTATCGAAGGAACACAAGATCGGTCTCGGTGTGGAAACGCGCCTTCATGAAGTATTTGACCACGGCATGAGCATGACCAACGCTCTGGAAGGACAGACAGATTCGCTGACCGGAAAAGCACTCTTCAAAGTTTCCTATCCTCAACTCGGATCCATTGGCAATCAGCAATACACAAAGCGTCCGCGAGAAGCCTCTGCGTATATTCAGGATAAGATGGAATACGGCATCATGATCATCAATGCCGGTGTTCGTATCGACTATTTTGATCCCAATACTTCGCTTCTTGCCGACCTGAACAACCCTATGCGGAATCATCTGTTCGACACATTGAGGGTGAATGGTGTCAAAGTTCCGAATCCCAAAGGACCGGCAGGGAAATTAGTACGAACGAAAGAAAAGATCCAGGTCAGTCCACGGTTCGGTGTTTCATTCCCGATCACCGATCAAGGAATCATTCACTTCTCCTACGGGCATTTCTTCCAGATCCCGTCGTTCAGCAATTTGTATCAGAACTCCGAGTATATCATTTCTCCGGTAGCACAGCTTACCACCACCATGGGCAATCCAGACATCGACGTTCAGCGTACGGTGATGTATGAATTGGGACTGCAGCAAGTGCTGTTCACAAACATTGGCATCGACTTTACGGTCTATTATCGCGATATCCGGAACTTGCTTGGCATGGAGATTATCAATTCCTATGAAGGATTCAAATACGCACGGTACATCAACCGGGATTACGGAAATATCCGCGGTTTCATCCTCTCCGTTGAAAAACGGTATTCAGATCTGTGGAGCCTGCGTGCGGATTATACCTATCAGATCGCAGAAGGAAATGCATCCGATCCGTTGACCGTGTTTTATGATAACCAATCTGATCCGCCGAAGGCGACAAATAAAAAAGTTGTTCCGCTGGATTGGGATCAGCGTTCTACGTTGAATCTTTCTTTGAATGTTGGTGAACCCGGCAACTGGATGACCGGTCTGGTGGCTCATTACGGCGCCGGCTTCCCCTATACGGAAAATATTCGGGTAAGCGGCGGGCTGCAATTCGAGAACGGCGGTATTAAACCGACATCCTACAATGTGGACTTCCGGGCAGATAAAACACTCGATTTCTTCGGCGTGAAGTTCAATGCATTTTTACTTGTCTATAATCTTTTAGATATCAAGAACGAAGTGAATGTGAATGATGCCAGCGGCCGTGCGAATGTTAGCCTGTATACTGCAGAAGACGGCCCGATCTATGGATTGAACACACTGCAGGAATATTTGAATAATCCCACGTCCTTCTCATCGCCAAGGAACGTACGCCTTGGTGTAAACTTAGATTTTTAATTTTTCCTTTATCAAACGAGTACAGTGTATGAATCTTTTACAACATAAATTTACCAAAACGGCCGTTCTCATCGGCATGATGATCATGCTGTCGGCTGAACTCTACAGCCAGGCGTCCCCGCAAATCCAAATGTTCCGTGATGAACTAAAAGGGGAAATCCGATGGCGGAAAAAGGGGACGTTAGACGGGAACCTGGTCCGAACGACCTACGGCAATAACGGCGAAGTGTCGGACTGGTTCAACGGAGCGGTCGCTGCTCCACATGGTGAATGGCCCAAAGGGTCTGGACACCGTAGCCTCGATGGATTGACGTTATTGATCGGGTCCAAGATCCACCACAAAGATATACTCGGACGCAATGTTACCATAACACCGATCGAATCATCATACCGGGAGGAAATGGATAAGGATCAGGCGACAGGTTTAATCTGGGGATTAGAGCCTGTTCCCGGTTATGCTAATCCTTCCTCAACAAGTCCCGGTATTAATATCAACAAGTCAACATTCCCGGAACAATGGCCGCGGTCCATTTTCTATGACCTGTATGGGACAGATGAATCAAAAATAAAAGAGTGGGATGGTTATTGGTACGGCTATTTCGGGCGCGGTGTCAGCAATGCACAGCTGGAAACCTATTTTGTTGTTGATGATTCCAAGGATAAGGAATTTACCAATGCACCATGGAAATATTTTCCTATCGCCTCTGATTCTGACCGGGGCGGTATAGGATTACGCGTTGAAGTGCGCGGATTCCAGTGGACGCATGTGCTCGCAGAAGATATCATCTTTTGGCATTATGATATCATCAATCTTGCCGACAGCGTTCAGGATACCACGGTCTTCGGATTTTATGCAGATCCAAGCGTGGGATCAAAAGCGAATGATGCGTTATTCGATCGCAAGCTGGATCTTGCCTATGCGTGGGAACCGACAGGCACTGGCGGTCTGCCGGACGGATACAAAACAGGATATTACGGCCATTCATTTTTGGAGAGTCCGGGAAACGGCAACAACTTCAATGGCGGGGGATTGGGGATTGATGATGATGAAGACGGAATGGTGAATGAACGTCGGGACGACGGTATTGACAATGACGGAGATTGGGACAAATACACCGATGTAAACGGTGATGGAAAATGGGAGATCGACGAGCCGCTGAATGATGATGTCGGCAAGGACGGTGTTGGTCCCTTCGATCCGCAATATACCGGTAAGGATGACGGCGAAGGTGACGGATTACCTACCTTGGGCGAACCGGATTTTGATAAAACTGATAAAGATGAGTCGGATCAGATTGGTTTGCAATCGGCGTATCTTGGACTGCTGAGTGATAAAACGGATAACGGAGTGTGGCCTAAGAACGATCCGGTGATGTGGAGAGTAATGACCGGAGGATTCGTCGATACTGCCGTAAAAAGTGCAAATATTTCGATGGTCTTTTCTTCGGGTATTTTTCCATTGTTGATTAATCAACGAGAGCGGTTTTCCATCGCGATCCTTTTCGGCGATGATCTGACCGATCTTATTACCAACAAAATTACTGTACAATCGATCTACGATGCAAACTACAACTTCGCTCAGCCGCCATATACACCCACGATGACAGCTGTGCCGGGAGATAAGAAAGTATATCTCTACTGGGACAATGTTGCCGAACGATCATATGACAGGTTCTTAAAACAATTCGATTTCGAAGGATATCTGCTCTACCGCAGCAACGAAGCGGAGTTCCAAGATATAAAAGTTGTCACGGATTCGAAAGGGCAGCCGAAATTCTGGAAGCCGATTGCGCAATGGGACTTGATCGATACGGTGAAAGGGCCCGATCCGGTTGGCGTGAATGGCGCTCATTTCTGGAGAGGGGAAGATAATGGGCTGCAGCATTCGTATGTAGATAATACGGTCGTCAACGGTAAAAAATATTATTACGCGCTTGTTTCGTACGACCGCGGCGTCATTCCGACAAAAGTTGATTCAGTGTACGGTCCGGTCGGCGGATTGACTCCATCGGAATGTACAAAAATCATTTCTGAAGACTTCAATGGTACATTGAAATTTGTCGATATCAACACTGCCGTTGTTGTTCCGAATGCACAATCAGCCGGTTATGTTCCTCCGCAAATTGACGGGTCCACAACCGCGCTCAAAGGCGGCGGGATGGGCACCGGTACTCTGGAAATCGGGATCGTTAATCCCAATGTAGTTCCCGAGGGGAACACGTATCAGATCTGGTTTGACTCCGTTGGATCTTGGCCAAAGTACAATACTAAGTCATTCTCCGTGTTTCGGATGTTACCTGGGTCATCGGTGAAAGATACTCTCATTCGTGAGGCGAGTTTCACAAAGTCGACACCGGTAGTTGTGAGTATCCCGTTCGATGGCATGAGCATGATCCTCCATAACGACACATCTGTAACGATCGATCAGAGTAAGACCGGCTGGCTGCCCGGACGGTTCTCAAATATCACAATGACTGCGACGATTGATCAATCCAACTTTGCAAAAAACGTCGCTTGGCCGTCTGATTATGAGGTCAAATTTTTCAATAAAAAAATGACCAAACCGGCGCTCAAAGGCGGCACGTTCATCGATGATTCGGTGACCTTTACCATTACGAATACGACGACAGGCGATTCAGTTAAATTCCTTGTCATGGATGTGAATGGTGACAAGAAGTTTTCCTATTTCGATTCGATCAAAATCTTGGAAAACTATGTGAGTTCGACAAATTTTAAGATCTGTTATAATCTCTCCTTTATGCCCCCTTCAATGAATCCGGATTTCCCGGTCGAAGGCGACCGGTTCGTCTTGAAAACGAAGAAACCGTTTACTCGCGGAGATTATTTCGAAGTGAAGACCCATTCATCGAAAGTGGACAAGGCTGTTGCGAAGGGAGAGCTGCAAAAGATTTCGGTTGTTCCCAATCCGTATGTGGTCGCGGCAAACTGGGAACCGCGGAATATCTTCCAAAGCGGCCGCGGCGACCGGAAGATCGACTTCATCCATCTGCCGGCAAAGTGTACCATCCGCATCTATACAGTGAACGGTCTGTTAGTAAAGACGCTGGAGAAAAATTCGACGGCTGGCGACGGTTCGATGTCATGGAATCTGATCAGCGATGACGGTATGGAAGTGGCGTACGGGCTGTACATCTTCCATGTCGACGCGGGAGATATTGGGACCTTCATTGGAAAATTTGCAGTCATTAAATAAGAATTTGTCAAGGCTATTATCCGAAGGATGCTTCGCATGAAAACAACAAAAATATTTTTAACGATCTTTCTTGTACTGGGCGTGGTCACGAACGGAACAGCGCAAGAATTCAAATCGAACGTTTCTAAAAAAGGGACAACGGCGGCTCCCTTCCTGTCCATCAGCCAGGGGGCAAAAGGTATTGGGATGGGTGGCGCTTATGTTGCAGTTGCCAACGATGCCAGCGCAATGTACTGGAATCCGGCCGGTATCACCGATATCTACGGCACGTCGCTGGTCGTTGACCATACGCAGTGGCTGGCGGGGATCAATTATAATTACGTCGCCGGCACGTTAAACCTTGGAGATTTCGGAACCATGGGACTGTCGTTCACATCGTCCGATATTGACGAAATGAAAGTGACGACCATTGAAGCACCGGAAGGAAACGGAGAAACTTTCAGTGTGACGGATATGGCTGTCAGTCTTTCATACGCAATAAAACTGACCGAAAACTTTTCGATCGGTTTCAATCCAAAATTCATTCAGCAGAAGATATGGAAAATGAGTGCAACAGCTTTTGCGATTGATGTTGGCGTGAAATATATCACACCCTTCGACGGTGTCGTGCTGGGGATGTCCATCTCCAATTTTGGACAGAAGATGAAGATGGAAGGGAAATCTTCGCTGGTGCTCTACGATCAGGACCAATCGACTTCCGGCAATAACGGACGCATCCCTGCATATCTTGCGACGGAAGAGTGGGCGCTTCCGCTGAATTTCAAGTTTGGGATTGCCTATCATGCATTGAAAGACGAAGTGAGTAAACTGACGCTGGCGGTAGATGCATCCCATCCGAGCGATGATTATGAAAGCGTCGATGTCGGCGCAGAATATATTTTTTATGACTTCCTTGCCATCCGCGGCGGCTACCGATCGTTGTTCCTGGCAGAATCGGAGACGGGTCTGACACTCGGCGTTGGTGTAACGCAGGCAGTGGTTGGTGCAATGCAGGTAACGTTCGACTATGCGTTTCAGGATTTTGGCAGGTTGAAAGACGTGCAAAAATTTTCGGTTGGACTGACCTTCTAAGAGCGATCACGGATGAGATATTTTCTATTGTTGTTGATGTGCGCCACCGCGATAGCCCAAAAACCGTATCGCGGTGCAGAATACCGGACCAAAGAGACGTTCACCTACGGACGGTTTGAGGTTCGGATGAAACCGGCGCAACGAGTTGGCATCCTCTCTTCCTTTTTTACCTACAACGATAATTATCCAAAAACTCCGTGGAATGAAATCGATATTGAAATCCTCGGCAGGTATGCTGATGATGTTCAGTTCAATCCTATTACGCCAACAGGCAACCACGAAGTCCACCGTCAGATCGCTTTCAATCCTTCGCAGGATTTCCATACCTATGCGTTTGAATGGACGCCCTCGTCTGTTACCTGGTTCGTCGATGGAAATGCAGTTCACCAGCAAACAGGGGCGCATATTGATTCGTTGAAATATCCGCAAAAGATCATGATGAATGTCTGGAATCCCAACTATCCGGGCTGGGCGGGAGTGTGGAATGAAAAGGTGCTTCCGGCATTTGCATATTATGACTGGGTCAGCTATTCCACCTATGCACCTGGCGCCGGTGATGTCGGCACCGGGAACAATTTCAAGTTTCAATGGAAAGATGATTTCAATTCGGAAGATACTGCCCGATGGGCGAAAGCGACGCATACCTGGGAAGGAAATCAATGTGATTTTTATCCGGGCAATATTGTGTTTCAAAACGGATCGATGATCATTTGTCTGACAGCAAGTACTGCAACCGGTTTTTATGACAAGACAGTACCATGGGCAGCATCAGCACGCGCGGAACACGGGAGGATCACCGTACGCTTTTCGGAAGAAGTGGATCCCGTCTCGGCACAAACTCCCGCCAATTATATTATCTCCGGAACACAAGTGACCTCGGCAAAACTGCAAGCTGATTCCCAAACGGTGCATCTGACACTTGCCGCATTCGATACATCGACGATGAAATACGTGTATATCCAGAATGTGAAAGACCGTTTCTCACCGCCGAATGCGATTTCTGTGCAAAGTGTCCAGATCGTAAAACAAACGCCGATCACATTTCCATTCAAGATCAATTGTGGCGGCCCTGCCTATGCGGAGTATCATGCGGATCAGGAATGGAGTGCGAATGTGGAATACGGCCATATGGACGGCAATTCAGGCTCAAATTCCGCCGCCATCGCCGGCGCTCCGGATGCGACCATCTATCACACTGAACTGAAAAATCCGGTAAAATATTTTGTCAGGGTACCGAACGGAGCGTACGATGTTGAGTTGCAGATGGCGGAGACGTTTTTTTCTTTAGCAGGGAAGAGAGTGTTTTCAATCGCTGTTCAGCACGAAGTTGTCGTGAATGATCTCGACTTAATAGCTGTGGCGGGAGCGAATACATCGCACACTATTTCCGTCAAGAATGTGACTGTCACCGACGGAATAATCGATATCCATTTCATGTCATCAGTGAACTATCCTATCGTCAACGGGATCGTGGTAACAAAAGGGACAGTCGGAGTTAACGGACAACATGAATCCCGCCCTGAACGGTGGGAAGTTGGACAAAACTACCCTAACCCGTTCAACGGGTCCACAGTGATACCTGCGGAATTCTCGTCGCCTGACAACATCTCCATTCATTTCTATGATACACTGGGAAGGGAAGTTTCGGACATGTTTATTGGAGCCGTCGATGCCGGACAGCATTCTTTTTCCTGGAATGCCCGCGACAATACCGGTCGATCGCTGGCTTCGGGCGCATACTATTATATTGTGAAAGGCAAGACGAATCAATCGTCCAAAAAACTGATTTTAATACAATGACATTGTTATTACATAGCACACTCACCTCAATCAAAAGGATATTCCAGCCATGAAGATGCCATTCATATTGTTCACAATCGTACTTCTGTGTTCATTGTCAATTGCCCAGCAAAAGCAGGGTGCTGATATTGATGCAAAGGTCAACGCATTGTTGAAAAAAATGACCCTTGAAGAAAAACTCGGTCAGATGACCCAGATTGATTACGATGCTGTCAAAAATACTCCGGAAGATATCATCAAATATTCCATCGGTTCAATTCTGTGGGGTGGTAACTCTGAAATCGTCGATCTTTCCGCAAAAGGATGGGGAGCGTGTTATGATTCCCTGCAGCAGCTCTCCGACAAGATGCGCATGAAGGTGCCGATATTGTTCGGCATTGATGCAGTGCACGGTCATAATAATGTGGATGGAGCAGTAATTTTTCCTCATAATGTCGGACTTGGTGCAACACACAATCCGCAGCTCGTCGAGAACGTTGCGATGGTCACCGCAAAGGAAATGAAAGCGACCGGAATCCATTGGGCGTTTGCACCGTGTGTTGCCGTGGCACGGAATGAACATTGGGGCAGAATGTATGAAAGCTTCGGCGAAGATCCGGAATTGGTTCGGTCGTTGGGTGCCGCCCATGTGCGCGGATTGCAAGGAGCAAATCTGTCAGATAATACATCTGCACTGGCGTGCGTAAAACATTTTGTGGGAGACGGTGGAACGACAAACGGCAAAGATCAAGGGAATACTGAAGTTGACGAAGCGACACTCCGTTCAATCCATTTGCCGGGATATATCGATGCGATCAATGCCGGTGCAAAGACGATCATGGCATCATACAACAGCTGGAATGGAAACAGAATGCACGGGAACAGATATTTGCTGACCGATGTGTTGAAAGGAGAATTGAAATTCCAGGGATTTATTGTCTCTGACTGGAACGGTATCGATCAATTGTCCGCGAATTACAAATACGCCGTCGAAGAAGGGATCAATGCCGGCGTGGATATGGCGATGACAACTTCACCCCGCGGCAGCTTCAACAGTTATGACAAATTCATCAGTGTATTGAAAGAATTAGTGAATGAAAAGAAGGTAACCATAAGCAGGATCGATGATGCAGTGCGCCGCATCCTGAAAGTAAAATTTGAGCTTGGACTGTTTCAACAGAAATATTCAGACAAGAAACTGCTGAGCGAATTCGGTTCGGCTGAACACCGAGCGGTTGGACGCGATGCAGTCCGGCAATCGCTCGTGCTGCTGAAGAATGATGAGAATATCCTTCCACTTTCCAAGAATGTTAAGAGCATTCTGGTAGCAGGGAAAGGTGCAGATGATATCGGCATGCAATGCGGCGGTTGGACGATCGACTGGCAGGGGAAAATGGGTAATGTCATCTCCGGCGGGACAACTGTTTTGCAGAGCATAAAGAATGCAGTATCGAAGGAAACGAAGATAAAGTATTCTATCGATGGCAGCGGTGCGGACAGTGGTGATGTAGCCATCGTTGTCGTTGGCGAGGAACCGTATGCAGAATTCATGGGAGATCGTCAGGACCTGACATTGTCTGCCGATGATGCAGCACTCGTCGGGAAATTGAGATCCAAAGGGATTCCGGTCATCGTCGTACTGTTCTCCGGTCGTCCGTTGATTGTCACTTCTACATTGGAAAAGAGCAGTGCCTTCGTAGCAGCATGGCTGCCGGGCACTGAAGGCGCAGGCGTCTCCGATGTTCTATTTGGCGATTACGCACCGACAGGAAAATTGCCGCACTCATGGCCTAAGACGATGGATCAGATACCGGTCAATAAGGGGGATAAAGACTATGCACCGTTATTCCCGTTCGGGTTTGGCTTAACATACACAGCCGCGTCAACGTTGAAATAAAGAATGCGGTCTCTTGGAAATACAGCAATCAACAGGAACACTTTATTTATTTCATACAAGGAACATTATGGCATCCGTACCAACACCGCAACCAACACACATTGACGCTTCTCAAGGGGGTAATTACAATGTACCTCTTGCTGTGGTTACCATGCTTTTTTTCATGTGGGGATTCCTCACATGCCTGAATGACATTCTTGTGCCGCACCTGAAAGGGATCTTTGACCTGAGCTATACGCAGGTGATGTTCATCCAGTTTACGTTTTTTACTGCGTACTTTATTATGTCGATACCTTCTGGAAAGATCATCAACATTTTCGGATATCAAAAAGGGATTGTGATTGGTCTTGTTACGGCGGGTGTCGGAACGTTCCTGTTTTATCCTGCTGCAAGTGTTCCTTCCTATCCATTATTTTTGACTGCCTTGTTCGTTCTTGCTTCGGGCATCACTCTGCTGCAGGTTGCTGCGAATCCGTACGTTGCCGTCTTAGGAAAGCCGGAAACAGCATCAAGCAGATTGAATCTGACACAAGCGTTCAATTCTCTCGGTACAACAGTCGCGCCGTTCTTCGGCGGATTACTAATCTTGAATGGAACACAACTGTTGACTCCGCAGCAAGAGGCAGCTTCGGTGCAAATGCCGTACGTCGGACTCGGAATTGCGTTACTGCTTCTTGCATTTGCGATGGCAAAGTTCAAACTTCCCGTTATTGCAGCGGTGGAAGATCATCATGCGAAAGCAGGGAAGTTGACGGATGCACTGAAACATCGCCATCTTGTGCTTGGCGCCGTTGCAATTTTTGTGTATGTCGGTGCTGAGGTATCAATCGGAAGTTTTCTCGTGAACTTTTTCGGACAGCCGGATATTGCTGGACTGAAAGAAGCAGCGGCGGCAAGTTTTGTCTCATATTACTGGGGCGGGGCAATGGTCGGCCGGTTCATCGGATCGGCGATGCTGCAAAAGATCAATCCCGGAAAATTATTAGGAACATTTGCGTTGATATCCTGCGGATTGGTATTCACAACAGTGTTCACCACCGGTACGACAGCAATGTGGACGATCCTTTCCGTCGGCCTCTTCAATTCAATCATGTTCCCAACGATCTTCACACTTGGTATTGACGGACTTGGTAAATTGACCAGCCAGGGTTCCAGTGTGCTTATCATGGCAATCGTTGGCGGAGCGATCATTCCGTTAGGACAAGGTGCATTAGCTGACTCGATCGGTATCCACACAGCGTTCATGCTTCCCGCAATCTGCTATCTGTACATTGTCTTCTACGGTTTTATCGGTTCACGCCACTCGTAACCGCAGCACATATTCAACAGGAGAGACGTATTGCAGTCTCTCCTGCTCAGCAATACAGAGCTTCACCCTGCAATTATGAGAGCTTTCTGTCACCATATTTCCCTCCTCATAATGCCCTTCCTGAGCATCTCGTCATGCAATACCATCGAAGATGACACGTACACCAGCCCAACGGTTATTTCCGGAATTGTGAGAGATAATTCTGGGATCGGAATTGGATTAGCAATAGTCTCCTTACCGACAGCACCCGATTTTACGACGGTGGTGACTGATAATAACGGAACATTTTATCTCACCGGATTTCCTTCCGGGAAGCATCGTCTGAAAGTCGAAAAGATCGGATTTGAAGTCTTTGAGACTGATGTTCCCAAACCGGTGAACGGTGTTGCTTCAGTAAATCCTCGATTGCTTCGCGCCACGTATAATGTTCCTTCCGTTAAACCTGTCAGCAGCGGTCCAGTTCGCGTTGTGAAGAAAAAACTGGAAACAGATTTTGATGGTGATGGTGTCTATGCTGAGTGGACGGTGAAAGGAGCGGCGTTTGCTCCCACACCGATCGGCGGCAAGCCGATGACGAAGGCAATCTATGACCGGAGTATTGTGTGGCTGAAAGGAATGAATGCCAACACGGTCCGGACATATTCCGGAGTGGATAAGTACTTTCTACAGCAGGCGGCAGCAAATAACATCCGTGTTATTGTCAGTTTCTGGGTTGACCTCGGAGCGGATCTTTCTGTGCCTGCAATACGCCAGTCATTCATTGATTATTTTACATTGATGATCTATGATTTAAAGGATTATCCCGGTGTATTGATGTGGAATATCGGGAATGAGCAAAATTATTCTTCGACGCCGAATAATGGAAACAGTCCCTACTGGTATTCACTGGTGCAGGAGATGGCAGTTGCCGCTTACAAAATCGAAGGAACACGGTTTCATCCAGTCTGCATCAGCAACGGGAGCAATTATAATATTGGCAATGCCAGTATGAATGCCAACGACGCAGCATTGTCGTACGTGGATCTATGGGCGAGCAATGCATACGAACAGAATTTCGCGCCGTTCTTTACAACATACCGTAGCAAATCTTCAAAACCGATTGTGATCACGGAGTTCGGTATCGATGCACTCGATAACACGACCAAAACAGAATACGAACGCACGCAGGCATATTTCGACAGCACCAATTGGACGCAGCTTCGTGCCGCCGGCGATGTGTGCGTTGGCGGGACGGTATTCGAATTCACAGATGAATGGTGGAAAGCGGGAGATCAGAACAACCATGACTACGGCGGATATCCGACCGGTGTGCATCCCGATGGATATTCCAACGAAGAATGGTGGGGAGTAGTTGCCGTTACTCCCGATACCGATGGTGACGGGTTGGACGAATGGAAGGGAAGAAAAGCATATTACACATTTCAACAATTATGGAAATAATTACATGAAAAAAATAATCGTACTCTGTTTTTTAGTCATCTCTTCATCGGCTGCGTTCGGTTGCGGCAAGAAATTCGGCGAGGATGATTCCGTTTCACAATCCAAAGATAATTCATCATTGCAATTACCGGGATGGTCGCTCGTCTGGAACGATGAATTCGACGGCACTGTCATAGATCTGAAAAAATGGGGATATGATATCGGCGGCGGGGGATGGGGAAATAATGAATTGCAATATTATACGAACCGTAAGGAAAACTCTTTTGTCGAGAACGGTGTGTTGGTGATCCAGGCGTTGAAAGAGAGCTATAGCGGAAAAAATTATACATCCGCAAGAATGGTTACAAAGTACCGCGGTGATTGGCTTTATGGTCATATCGAAATCCGCGCTAAACTCCCGTACGGCGTCGGTACGTGGCCTGCCATTTGGATGCTGCCTACCGACTGGGTGTACGGCGGTTGGCCGGCCAGCGGCGAGATTGATATCATGGAGCATGTTGGGTACGATCAGAATGTGATTCACGGATCGACACACAGTCAAAAATATTATTTCAAGATCGGCACGCAGAAGACTGCCACAGTGAGGATCCCGGGCGTATCGGAATCGTTTCACACCTATGCGATCGATTGGTTTCCGGAAAAGATCGACTTCTTTGTCGACGGAGTAAAATATTTCTCT
>Ga0172379_10008005_pt1 | contig 13483 bp, 10 predicted proteins | sample GrowelOW334metaG_FD_119756 | JGI IMG/M metagenome (GOLD analysis project Ga0172379, IMG submission 119756) | Groundwater microbial communities from an aquifer near a municipal landfill in Southern Ontario, Canada - Groundwater well OW334 metaG | ecosystem: Environmental > Aquatic > Deep... | reverse complement strand
TGGTTACTGTTACCGGTCTTTCCTTGCCACTATCCACCACCACTATGTTGGCGGCAACATCCGCAGAGACCCCTTGGTCTCGGTAGAGTTTAACAGCCTCGGATCGTTTTTGAGCGATTTCCTTGGTTTGAAGAGCGTTTTGGTACGCGGGGTCAAGGATCACCCTGGAGATTATTATATCCTTGGTCTGCATACCCATCTCTTTTTCCAGGGGATGCAGGCGCCGTTCGCCTAAGTACAAACAGGCGAATCTGTTTCGCAACAGGTTCTGACCGACTGTCGTTCTGACTTGGCTTGTTGGGTCGACGTAAATCTCACCAAAAAGCTGGTCAACTGACAGTGTCCGAACAACAGATTCGATGAAGGCTTCATTTTTTCGAGTGAAGGTCTCGATGATTTTGTCCAGGGTGTGTCGGGCGAGGTTGATGATGTATATGTCTGCCAGGATGGGAGCAATGAACATTGCCCACTCCACACTGCATTTTACACCGTCCGAGGTTGTTACCTCCACCTTGCCGCTCAACTTGGTCGACTTTCGGAGATTAATCACTTTTCCGTTTACGATTTCTTCATAAGGCATCTTGCCTGCGAAGGTTGGTCCGTAAATGACTCGCATGGTCCTGCTCGGTTGCATGCTTGTAAGCTGGTCTTCCGTTACCAGCCGAGACTGCTTTCTCAAGGCATTCGCAAGTACCACAGCCGTGTTTTCGCGGGGCTTAATGAACCAGGCCCCGAACATGGGCGTGAAGCATAGAAGTGAAACCCAAACCGCCGATGAAGTTATGGATGCTTCAAAGACCGACAAGATGCCGCCCCAGACCAACCCCACGATCATAATAATCACGATCAAGATTTGTGCGGCTACCGACTTCAGTAGCCTGTAGCTGAGTAGTGCTCTCATGTTTCCTTTTCTTTGTCACCCCTCTCAACCAAGAGAGAAGTCTTTGTTTTCTATCGTTATCTGAAATTGTCAAAGTGCTTTTAGCTAGCCAACACGGCCAGCAAACACACTTTGCTCTACCTGCTATTGTAGCATGAAATATGGCTAAATGTCAAGGAGAAAGGAGGGCTCTAATGCTGGGGGTTTGTGAGGCCGGGCCTCGCTATTATTGGACAGTTTACGACAGTGCATGAGATGTGTTTACGACATTTTTTTGATACCGACTGTCACCTCGGGAAAAAGAAAAGGTCTCGTGTGTTAGGCGAGACCTGATAGGTGTATATCAAATCCACTTAGATTAGAACACAGAAAGGATTAGAGACTTGCTGCTCCGACAATCACCTTGCATAGCAAATCACAATCATTGAGGTCTTGAGAGGATGTCCGGATTTCGTCTTTGTAAGAGACTTGGCGACCGCCCCAATTTCTATCAGGTAAGAACCAAGGCCGTGAAAAGACCTTTTTTTCGTTCGTGATGATTCTAAGCTGAACCGCATGTCTAGTTAAGAACAACGAAACAGCGAGTCGTGAGTCGCTTTCAAACGGCTTTTCTAGATTTATGATTGCCACACCACTACTATTGACTGAAGCGCAAAGAATCATGGCATCGAATATACCTTCAGTAAGTGGCGTAACTAAAGCGATAGCAACGACCTCTTTTTCAGTCCTAGGGATAATCATGGCATTGCTTATCAAACCATCGTCAATATTTGCGCTTGTAGGACAACTGGCACCAATAATCACATATTGCGGACGAGACCACCTACTATAGTCAGTTTGTACCTGCTCTAGAAACTCTTTGGTTTCCAACTGGATTACTCCATTTTGCGCATGGGCTGTGAAATAATCCGACGGTTTATATTTTCTTATTAACATACAATCTTTCCGGCCGAACATCGTTCGACCTTTTCAATGTACTACCCGTACCCATCGGATACAGGACAAGTATATGAGTCACTTGACGGACACTGCATCGACAGATGCGCTACCCAAACGTTATATTAAATATAGAGGCCTGTCAAGATCAAACTATCCCCATTCTTATTGGTTTTTAGACCCATTATGACTCATAATTAGCCCAGCTAATAACCAAAAATATGCAACCAAACAATCAACGACCGGGCTCGGACCTTTCTTCGATGATCTTTCCGGAACGGCATAAGCAGGAGCCGCAGGCACCAAAGCCTGTTGGGACTAATCCGGGTTTTAGTGGATCTTCAATACCGGCCGAGAATGTTCCGCCTCAACAACCGGTCGAAACCAATCAGGTACCAATTTCAAATCAACCGCCCGTTGCTTTTCAACCGCCCCAAGCCGGCCAGCCGCCCGTTGCGTTTCAACCGGGCATAAGGCCAGCCAAAAAATTTTCTTGGGCTTTGATTATTGTTATTTTGGTTATTGTTCTCGGTGGCGGACTTTCTTACGCTTTCTACAAAGGCTACGGTCCCTTTGGCAATCCACCTTATGACACCACCAAGCTCGCCTCCAGTATTTTTGATGGCATAACCAAAGTTAGAACCGCTAGTTATTCGCTCAATGTTAATATTGCTTCTCTTCCTAAGGAAGCCGGCGTTCAACCCTTTAGCGTTGCCGTACCGACCGACCCCAAGAAACTTGAAGCCTATGGCCGAGACCAAGATAAGGTTCGCGATATTAGCGATATCCTGAGAAAACTTTCCGACTATAATTATAAACACAAAACATACCCCTCTTCTTTGACTACTTTGGGATTGAGTTTCTCTCTAACCGGCAAAGGCTATCAATATTCTGCTACCAAATCGGGAACCGATTTCTCCCTGATTTTCACCGTTGAAACAGCTGAAGTTTATGATTCCATCAATTCTTCGGCTCTTCGATCAGGAACGATTAAGGACAAAACACCTTCAAGCGGAAAGACAATTACCTTCACTAAAGATTCTAGTACTTACATCTATTTGCCAACTGAACCGACCCAACCTGGTATTTTCAATCTTCTCAATATGGGAAGTTCGCTCGGCCTTATTCCCGGCAACTTCAAATTTGATGGAACTCTATCCGGCGCGGCCGAAAGGGTTGATGATAAGAATGTTAATAGCGATCTCGGTATAACCGCTGTAACTGACTTCAGTGATATGCATATCGAGCTTGATGCCGGCTTCAAGAAGATCGGCTCCGATATGTATGTGATTGTCCGGAAAATGCCTTCAATGTTTTTCGATATTTCCAAACTCAAGGACAAATGGATCAAGATTAGCGCTTCCGATCTTGCCAATTACGGCTCGCTCTTTTCCAGCCAAGTTGATTCAACTGAGGGGGTTGATGCCCTCAAGGAGAAAAGCCGCGAACAAGCCAATCTCTTCTTGACTATTGCCGATCGTGATCAGGCTCTGGTTGTAAAGGGTAGTCCGGTCAAAGAATCAGTCCATGGCTATTCGGCCTATCGTTACAACTTGGAATTCAACAAGGACACCTTGGCCAAGTTCTACACTGATCTTACTACTGAGTTCAAAGCCAAATACGCTGATAAGTCGCCCATACCTTTCGATCAAGCCACGGCCGACTATCTGGCCAGTCCGGAGTTCGACAAGGTCTTCCAATATCTGCGCGATAATACGGAGTTAACTCTCTGGGCTGATAGCTCCGGTATCCCTCTTCAGCTTCGCTATAGCATTCGGATCGTTCCGGATAGCAAGACCAAACCTTCGGACAATGAGATCAAGTTAGCTTTGACTTTCAGCTTAGACAAGATTAATAAATCAATCACCGTTGATGTTCCTTCATCTTCCATGTCTCTCGAAGATGCCACGATCGCTCTTACGGGCCAAAGCAAGGAACAGTATAAATTCCAAAAGCAGATGAGTAATATCTCAACTATCCGCTATGCCCTAGAGAATTATAAGTCAGAAAAGAAGACCTATCCGGCCTCACTGGCTCTTTTGACGACAACCAAAAGCAGTTATGGCTCAAGCATGATCTTGAAGGCTGTTCCCACGGATGTCTATGATAATGTCGATTATAGTTATGTTCTCAAAGGCTCAGATTTCGCCCTGTCTTACCAAGTTGAATTACCGAAGTACGTGGCCGGCAATTCGGTAAGCGGTATCTACGATTATGATTACTCCTCCAGTGTCCGGAAGGTTTTCCTTAAAGCCATAAGTGGCACCAATACAGCTACTTCCAAATACACCTCAGAGCAAGCTCGCCTAGCCTCGGCTAAGGATACGGACGGTGATGGTTTGCCTGACATTCTGGAACAATATATTGGCACTAATATTTCCAAGAAGGATAGCGATGGTGACAGTTATTCGGACTATGATGAAGTAATGGGTAGTAGTAATCCTCTCGGTCCAGGGAAGTTGAAGAGTAGCGGTCTGGGGTATTAGGTGGATAAACAGTTCACCTGCTTGTACTTGACAAATATGTCATATTGTTGTTACTATGCAACGGAATTTACAGCACGTTGAGTCAACAATTAACGATAGAGAAATACGATATGGGAAATGGCGGTCTTAAAAAAGCTGGAATTGTCGCCTGGATTTCGCGACATCCCGCTCTCGGTGATTATGAGCGGCGAAGAATTATCGACGGCAATGAACAAGCCGTGGCAGAGGCCAAGAAGCTTCGACTTCCCATGGATCGGGATTTCGGGAGCTTCAATAGTCCGGCAGAGATGGCGGCAGCAGTTCCGGAAACTCTCAGGACTGGTCTCTTCATTATCCGCTGTCCGCACCGGACAGAGGGTACAATCCAACGCAAACTCTTTGCCACCTGGAACCAGGTCCAAGAGTTCATAGAGAATCTGTCCGGTGGTTACGAGCAGTATCGGCTTGGTCTCCGCGAGGTGACGGAGCCGATCTGGAGCGGGACTACGGTCAGTTCCTCTGGCGGCCAGATCGTGCGTCTCGCGCTCTGGCCCGGCCGGCATCTAGCAATGGATGCTGAGATCGTCCCAACTTCCTATTGGGGAGTATATTCCACTGAGGCCGGCGCACCTCTGCATTTCATCTGGTCGGAAAATTGTAGCGAAGAGCTCAAGACCTTGATGCTCGATTCGCTCCGATATTTCGGACCGGACTTCATTCCGACAAGAAATCTCTTCGCCGAGTTCTCGGTGATGCAAGGGAATTTCTATCGGTTCCACGGGGTTTCTTTTGACCCCTATTGGACCGAGACACGATCGATCGTTAATCCGGTTTTTACCGGCGACTGATGATCGAACAGCAACCACCGCGCAAAGCCTAGCTTTGCCGGTGGCTGTTTTTGTTATGTTGATTTGCTATACTTCACTCATGATTACTCTCCAAGTCGGCGTCAAAGCCTTTCTAAAGAACAAAAACGGCCGTTACTTATTGCTCAAGAGATCCGCTGATAAATACAAAGGCACCAAAGGTTCCTGGGACATTGTGGGCGGTCGGATTGAGCCGGGAAGTAAACTTCTAGAAAATCTGAAAAGGGAAATATTTGAAGAGACACAGCTTAAGTTGGAATTTGAATCGCGCCTGGTACATGCTCAAGACATTATTCCTAGCGCTGAAAAGCATGTTGTTCGCCTGACTTATGTGGCTGATATTGACGGGGAACCGGTTCTCGATCTGTCGGAGAATGTGGAATACAAATGGCTGACTCTGGAGGAAATGAGAAAGCAGGAGGATCTGGATATTTATGTTAAGGAGATTCTGGAAAAGGGGTTGGTGAAATAGTTTATCCCGTCTCAAATAGAAGAAGACTTCTCAAAATAGCCTCAGGGGTTATACTACCCCTATGGAACCCCTAGCTAACAAAATTCGTCCCACCTCGCTCCAAGACTTTGTCGGTCAAACCGATCTGGTTCGTTCTGCTAATCCGAAAGACAAGCTGGGGGCGGGACCTTTGCGTAAAGCTATCGAAGAAAAACACCTTTTCTCCTTCATCCTCTGGGGACCACCGGGGACGGGAAAGACGACCTTGGCCAGGATTTATGCTCAAGCTTTGAATGCCCGGATATACGAATTGTCAGCGGTCTCGGCCGGGAAGGATGATATAAGAAAAATAGTGGAGGACCCTGATACGCTTCTGGAAAACAGGCCGAGACTTCTTTTCTTAGACGAGATTCATCGCTTCAACAAAGCCCAGCAAGATTTCCTTCTACCTTTCGTTGAAAGTGGGAAACTGACATTGATCGGAGCGACGACCGAAAATCCCAGCTTTGAAGTTATTCCCGCTCTCCTCTCCCGCTGCCGGGTTTTTGTTCTGAAAAGTTTGAGCGAGGATGAGCTCCGTCAGATTATCAAGAGGACCAAAATCAAAGTGCCTAAAGCGGCTGCCGATTGGCTGGTGGCTCTAGCCAATGGCGACGCCCGGATTGCCATTACCGCTCTCGAGAACTGCCAAAGGCTTTACGGTACTATCACTCTCGAGAATCTCAAAAGCACTTTCGAGCATGCTTTCATCCGCTTCGATAAGAAAGGCGAGGAGCATTACGATACCATCTCGGCTTTCATCAAGAGCATGCGGGCTAGCGATCCCGACGCCGCTCTCTACTACCTGGCGCGGATGATCGCCGGTGGGGAAGATCCCAAGTTCATTGCCCGGCGGATGGTCATCTTCGCTTCCGAAGACATCGGCCTAGCTCAACCCACCGCTCTCGTCGTGGCCAATGAAGTCTTCCGAGCAGTCGAGATTATCGGTCTGCCCGAAGCCCAGATCAACTTGGCTCACGGCGTTGCCTACCTGGCCCAAGCGGCCAAAGACCGCCGGTCCTACGATGCTTATTTTCAAGCCTTGGAAGATGTTCGCAAGACCGGGAACTTGCCTATTCCATTAAAAATAAGAAATGCTCCCACCAAGCTCATGAAAGAATTGGGGTATGGCAAGGGTTATGAGAAATACCCCTCGACAAGCTCGGGGCAAGTCCCCAACGAAAGTAGTTATTTGCCGGATAAACTTAAAGGCAAGAAATATTTGAAGAGTAAAGATTAGGTTTGGCTTGCATCAAATCTGCTATGATGTAATGGGACGGTTCTTTGGAATAAAACTTAACAAAAGGAAAAACATATGGCAGACCCAGTGTCTCCGCAAGTCCAAATCATTCAGGGCGGCATGGGAGCTGGCGTCTCCCTGTGGTCCCTGGCGAGAGAAGTTTCTCTCCAGGGCGGTCTCGGCACTTTGTCGGGAGTCGCTCCTTATCTCATAATGGCTGATGCTCTGGGTCGAGGTGATCCGGGCGGACATTATAGGAAGGCTTTGGCAGCTTTCCCTTTTCAGAAAGTTGCAAAAGAGGTCCTGAAGAATTTCTACATTGATGAAAAAGACCCTCGCGGCAGAAAACCGCGGGCGGTACCATTCTTCACTGTAGAACCGTCAGATCTTCTCATTGCCTTAACGATCTGTTCAAGCTACGCCTTCGTCTGGCTGGCCAAGAACGGTCATGGTCAAGGGCCGGTTGTCCCGGTCAGCTTCAATCTGCTCACTAAGATTGAAATGCCCATAATGTACTCGTTGCTAGGAGCAATCCTGGCAGGAGTGGATTATGTGACGATGGGAGCTGGCATTCCCATTCAGATTCCGGATCTCCTATCTGATATCGTAGCTGGTCGGCCGTTGTCCTACAGGATTTCGCTAGCCGGGTCGAAAGAGAAATACACTATGGTTTTTGATCCGAAAAGCTTTTTTGGAGGCATTCTGCCTCCACTCAAGCGACCCGGGTTTCTTCCCATAATCTCTTCCAACGTGTTGGCCAAAGTTCTTATAAAGAGATTGCCGGCCGGAAGTATTCAGGGTTTCATTATCGAAACCTGGGTAGCTGGCGGACACAATGCTCCGCCTCGTCGCTTGAAGAAGGATGCTCAAGGTAACCCTCTTCCTCTCTATGACGACGAGGAAGATAAGGTGGACTACCTGGCAATGGTTCGCCTGGGTATTCCTTTCTGGATCGGAGGCGGTTGCGCCAGTCCGGAAATGCTCCGCTGGGCCTTATCGGTCGGCGCCTCGGGTATCCAGGTCGGAAGCATCTTCGCCCTTTCGAGGGAAAGCGGTTTTGATCCCAGCCTTCGAAAGAGAATCGTTGAGGCTGTAAGAGCGGGCAAGGCCGGGGTGAAAACTGACATGCTTCATTCGCCAACGGGCTTTCCTTTCAAGGTTTTGCAGCTTGAAGGGACGGCAGCACATCAGCCAATTGGCGAGTGTCAGGCGAGGCAGTGCCTGTACGGGGTTCTGCTTACCCCTTACCAAGATAAGCCCGACCAGCCGGTTCGGTATCATTGCCCATCAGAGCCGGTCGAGGATTATCTACGAAAAGGCGGCAAGTTCGCTGACACGACCGGACGCTTCTGCCTCTGTTCCGAACTCATGGCGGCCATCGGGATAGGGAAGGGATTGCCTGTAGTTACACTAGGTGATGACCTGAGTTTTCTCGATCATCTTCTTGACAATTACGGCGTCCCTGACGTCTTTAGGTTTTTGCTGGGCAAATAGCCACTTTCACAAGCCGTCGGTTTTCCGGCGGCTTCGCTTTTGAGTGGAAGAGGTGGTTGGAGAAATTCGATCTTTTCTACTTTTGTTGTGTATAAAAGCAAACCCCCACAAATCATCGCTGATTCGTAGGGGGGTTTGTTGCAATGTGCGCGCCACTTATCAGAGTGGCGACCCAGACCGGCGGAGCCGATACTGGGAGTTTGTGTACTGATAACTATACCCGTTGGTAACGATAATCACAGCCTGCGGCGGGGGAGCCGGGACCCAGCGCCGGACCTGATTGGCCCGGCGATGGTCCGCGGCACTTCGCCGATAGGAGTACTCGAGCTCCGGATGGAGCTGGGCGACTCCCGGCATGGTGAATCCACCATACTGGGTACCGACCGCGTTTCCGTAGCGGTCGATCTTTTCGCAGGCCAGCTGGGCGCGAGCCGCGGCGTCTTCGCCGTACACTCCTGCCCGTGTTGCCGCCTCGGCTGATGCCTCGGCGGAGGTGTGGGCGTCATCCGTGTCGTACCCCGATCGCCCGGAGTTGACTTGGATGGGGACGACCACTGAATTATTGAGGATGTTTGTGGCACCCCCAACATTCACGGTGATCGACGGTTGTCCTTGAAGAGCGGGCGCGGTCTGCGGCGCCGGAACCGGTTGTTGTCCCGGCTGTGAGGACACGGCGATCGCAATCGCCATGTTCGTCTGGGGCTGCCCGGCCGGCTGTGCACCACTCGGTGCTGTTGGTGTCGCCTGGCTGGTGGCTGCAATTTGTCGCAGAAGCTCCATAGCTTCCGGCGGAAATTGCTGGGCCGGTGCCGCTGGTGCCATCACCACCTTCTCCACCACTTGCGTGATGGTGGTGGGGGAGGAGTTGGTCGCGGCGGCCTTTGCCTCGTCAAGCGCCCGTTGCAGGGCACTGACCGAGTCTTTGGCCGCTTTCGCGACCTCGTCGACCTTTCGCTCGGCCGCCTCGGCGCGAGCGGAAGCCTTGACGGTTTCATTGCTGGCCGTCGCTAGCATCGCGTCCACGCGCCGAAACCTTTCGGCGAGGCCGTGCAGCTCGTCCGGCGTCATGCCGGAAGGTCCGCTAGTCGCTCCAGGCGAGGCACCCGTGCCCGCGGGCTTCCGGAAGTGGAAGTAGGCCCACAGTCCGATCCCGATCACGGCCAGGATTACTCCTGCCCGGATGATGTTCAGGCGATGCGCGATCCAGAAGGACTGGGGCGTAGGCGGAGGAGTCGGGGGGGCCAGTCTGATCACTCGTCCTCGTACGATAAACTCCGCCGTTTCTTCCGCTCTCGGCGTCCCTTGTTCGAATCTGATCCTGTATCGGCCGTCAGGAAGCGCCGTGGGAATATTCGCAATCGCGAACTCTCCATCTGGCATGAAGTCGTCATATAGAAGAGGTCCGATTGTGGGGGAGGCGTCTTCAATAGTCACCCGACAGCGGGACGTGATGTTTGACGCTGAGAACACATTCGTTGCTGAATTTAGTGTAAGCATAACCGTTTCTCCATTGTTGCGGCCCTTTGATATTATCGACGGGGCTTTTTGTTTTCCGTTTATCAATTGTCAGGGTGCTCGCACTCGCTAACTCCCTAAATCTTTTGCCGTCTATAATTGTATACCATAATTGACAAGAAGTCAAGGCCTAAAAGGGCTTAAAAGAAATGGGGTGGGGGAGGGGGAAAAGAGGGCTTTATATATAGGTTTCTTGAACAGCCCGGCTAAGTTCTTAGTGTAGAACTTGTTTTAAATCGTTATAAAGCAAAAAACATCCTAAGCTGATTTTTGATCTCAGTCAGTTTCTTTTCGGAGATTCTGCCTTTGCGAGAGAGGATTCTCTTTTGAGAGATTGTCCGAGATTGGTGAATGCACAAGGAAATTGTCTTTCCTTGAAATTCAAAAGGCATGTAGCCGGCTAATTTTTTCACTTTGCTTGAAAGAGGAGTGACGAGCGCTAAGTTTGATCCTATAACATGAACAATCAGAGCCGGGCGAGTAAACGATTTTCCCTTTCCATCAATCTCGCTTCCTACGTTCACACCAAAAGCAACCCACCGGATTTCTCCGGCTCTGATATTTATTTTCCGGTTATCGGAATTAAGATGTTTTTGCATCTCATTCCAACTATCAAAATCTTTAATGTAAATCACACGCGGTCTCTGCAGGTTTACAGACCTCTTACGAGGTCTGTTGACGCCTTACGGCGATGGTGCAACCATACTATCAGGATTATGTATCTAAAGTCAACCAGCTCCCGGCCCAAAAAATCGTTGCACTCGTTTTTTGTGCCGGGGAGAGGACTCGGTCACGGGTTCTCTCGCTGTCGCTCGAGACCCGCGACCCCGCCTCGCTGCCTCGCCGTGCTCGGCGAGGCATGCTCCGGCTTTCGAGTCCTCACGCGAGCCAAGCAGTTGGCTCGCTTCCCCGACCCACTCAAAATCTGCATGCGCAGATTTTTCGTGTGCCGGGGAGAGGACTCGAACCTCCATCAGTTACCTGACGTGCTCCTAAGGCACGCGCGTCTACCAATTTCGCCACCCCGGCAGGGAATACTCAAAGTTTACAGTGATATCGCCAAATTGCAAAGTATATGTTTGTGCCTGCACACTTCTACGCTCGCTGATCGCGAGCTTCGCAGTGCAGGCTACGAAGCTCCCCGGCGATTAGCCGGGGAGCGAAGTAGTGCGCCCAGTTGGATTCGAACCAACGACCAATCGCTTAAGAGGCGAGTGCTCTACCAGACTGAGCTATGGGCGCATATTGGAATGTAACAGATAGGAATGTAACAGATTTTTTGCAACTTATCAAGTATGGTTTGCAACGCGCTTGCACAAATCTCTGGAATATGTAATATTAGTGCCATGGTCAATCGAATGCGGTCTACCCGCAGTCACACCGGCAACCGACGCTCCCATCACGGACTTTTTACTGTCCGCTTTTCGAAATGTCAGACTTGCCAGGCTTTGCACCAAAGCCATCGGATTTGCATGAATTGCGGATCTTATAATGGCCGCAAAGTCATTGATTTGGCCGCTAAGGTAGCCAAGAAGGCTAAGAAGATAGCGACGGAGAAGAAGTAATTATCTAATTTCTAATTAACCTAATTTCTAAGAAATGACCAAGTCTTAATGTCGAAATTTCTTGAAGAAGTTGGATTAGGTAGAAACGAGATAAGTAAGAACGGGAGAGGCGGGAAAGCTTAATTGAAAATATAAACCAAGCGGAAAAAGTTCTTTAAACAAATGGCCAACCGACACCTATCGAGATCAGTCGTCCTCCAGTCCCTCTTCGAGTGGGATTGTCGGGGCCGGCGCGACGAGGAAGCTTCGGCTATTGTTGCCCGGAATGCCAAAGAATTCGCTCCGGGAGTTTCCGATATCTCTTTCATCGAAGAATTGATGAAGGGGATTTTGGCTAAGAAAGAAGATTTGAATCAGATCATCGAGAAAGCTGCGCCCGACTGGCCGCTCGACAAGATCTCGCCGGTTGATCGCAATGTTCTTCGCCTGGGTCTTTATGAGCTGCTCTTCGCCGATCGTGAGGAAGTGCCAGCCAAAGTGGCTATCAATGAAGCTATCGAATTGGCCAAAACCTTTGGTGGTGACACTTCCGGAAGATTCGTGAACGGCGTTCTCGGGGCCGTCTACAAAGAATTGGGCGAGCCGGGCAAAGAATCGACTCCGGGGAAGAAGCATAAGATCACTGAAGTGCCTTATGAGATGATGCCTATTCAGCATTTGGGCGGGGCGGTCGTTTTTGCTAGACACGAAGATGAAATTTATATGGCCTTCGTTCACGATGTCTTCGGTCACTGGACCCTTTCCAAAGGCAAGATTCCTGAGGGAGTGAATCCTAAAGACGGTACGATTGCTAAGGTTAAGGAAGAGATCGGCCTTGGGGTGAAAATTGTCGACGATCTTGGTACCAACGAATACATAGCCAATGACCCGGAAATTGGCAAGATCAGGAAGCAAGTTCATTATTATTTGGCGGAAGCAGATTTTGGCGACCTGACCTTGGCTAAGAAACCTGGCCTGGATGACGCCAAATGGTTCAAGTTGGCCGATATCTTGGAGCTCAATTTTTATAATGATATTTTGCCGATGGTCACTAAGTCGGTGACAATCCTTAGCCAGAAAAAATAAAAAATTAAATATCAAAAATCAAAAATGAAGACCAAGATATAAGGATGCGACGAAATTTTTAATCTTTGATATTTGATTTTTAATTTACTCCCATGACTTCCACTATCCAATCTCTATCCGACAAACTTAAGATAAAATTCAACGATCTCAACCTCCTGGAAACTGCCTGTACCCACCGCTCTTATTTGAATGAAAACCGGGGCGAGCGGTCGGAACACAATGAGCGTCTGGAATTCCTGGGCGACGCCGTTCTTGAATTGGTCGTAACCAGCTTTCTTTTTCGTAAATATCCCGGCAAAGCTGAAGGAGCTTTGACGGCTTATCGTTCGGCTATCGTGAATACCGTGAGCTTAACCAAAGCCGCCGAGCATCTGGAATTGAACGACTACATCCTTCTTTCCAAAGGCGAAGCCAAGGATACCGGCCGGGCTCGTTCGATCATCTTGGCCAATGCCGTCGAAGCGGTTATCGGGGCGATCTATCTCGACCAGGGCTATAACATCGCCGCCAACTTTATCGCCGATCACATTTTGAATGTTATCGACATTGAAGACATTGTGGCTAACCGTTCCTGGCTCGATGCCAAAAGCCGTTTCCAAGAGCGGGCTCAGGAGAAAGTAGGTATTACGCCGGCTTATAAAACCTTGAAAGAAGTCGGTCCCGATCATGACAAGCAATTTACTTTGGCCGTCTTCCTCGGCGATGTCCAAGTGGCCACCGGCTCCGGTCCTTCCAAGCAGGAGGCTGAACAGAAAGCCGCCGAGAAAGCTTTGGAAGTTAAGAAGTGGTAGGAAAATTTATACGTGCTATAATTTTCACGGAGGTCGCGAAATAACAATCGCGATAGAGTGCTATGGAGAACATTGGTGTAGCGGTAGATAGGCGGACTGTTTTAGCAACAGCCACAAGTTTAAAGATGACCCTAGTCGTCAATGAGACCTGCGGTATGTGCGGACGATCGGATATT
>Ga0172379_10008004_pt1 | contig 13483 bp, 10 predicted proteins | sample GrowelOW334metaG_FD_119756 | JGI IMG/M metagenome (GOLD analysis project Ga0172379, IMG submission 119756) | Groundwater microbial communities from an aquifer near a municipal landfill in Southern Ontario, Canada - Groundwater well OW334 metaG | ecosystem: Environmental > Aquatic > Deep... | reverse complement strand
GATCTTCGATAGCATAAATAGTTTAATAAAGTATACGAATATTCCAAACATTGAAGGGATCATTAAATTTATTCAAAACTTAAACTTAAATGATATTCCTGATGGAAAAATAGAAATCAATGGAGAAAAACTTTTTGTTAATATTTCTCGTTATTTCCCGGAGGATGAAAAAGAAAAGAGATTTGAATCCCATAATATTTATACCGATGTGCAAGTCATTTTAAAAGGAGCAGAAAAAATACAAATTGTAAGCGCGAAGAACATGAAAAAAGAGACAGAATATAGCTTAGAGAAAGATTGTCAGTTTTTTTCTGCGCAAAAAGAGATCTCCGATATCATCTTAAGTGAAAATGAATTTGTAGTTTTTTTTCCCGGTGAAGCGCATAAACCCGGCTGTTTCTATGAAAAGCTGAACGATCCTATCCTAAAATTAGTTTTTAAGACCACTAATTTGATTGATTAATCCATGTCCTTGTAATAGATCATTAAAATAACGATCATTATTAACGGAACAAGGGCCAATGGATTCCATTGTTTCATAGAAATTAATAGTATCTGATTGAGAATGGAGAATCCAAAGATCAAAATAGCGCCCCATTTTTTCATCTGCCAGATACCAATAAACCCGACAAGGGTAACGATCGAGCTAATTAATACATAGGTCCCATACAATTCCCCAAGTGTATTAATAATGGGCCTATAAAAGGCAATAAAGAAAGGGACAGAAATATAGGTTGAAATGAACGAAATGAAACATAAAACCGTGATCAGCATCGGTCTTTCTTTTTGCATAGATTACTTTATAACGATCAACGCAATGTGGGCAATTCCAAAAATGACCGCCAAAGCTCCCAAGATCATATGATATTTTATTTTAACCTTTATCATCCCGGCTGCCATAGTTGCCAACATAAAACCCAAAGTAAGAAGCCCAAGTATTTTGATCATGTTGTTTTACCTCCGGTCAAATAATGAAAAGCATAACATTTGAATATTTAATTGTAAACGGCTGAAAATGATATAATTTATCTAATGCAAAGAGTGTTATGGCTATTATTGTTCCTATTGGTTGCTTTCCAGTTCGCCCAGGCCGAGCTCCCCAAAAAAATAGAATTAGCCGTTCCTTTCCTCTGCCAGGCGCCAAGCGGTGATTGGAGCCAGCCGTGGCAGGATGCCTGTGAAGAGGCGGCGATCGTGATGGCGATCCATTTTGCAAAGGATTCTCCGCTCGATAAAGAAGCGGGGAAGCAGGAGATCTTGGGTTTAGTAAAATACCAGAATAAACGCTGGGGCGGGCATCATGACCTGACCGCCAAGAAGGCTGCACTTCTTATGCGCGAATACTATAAATATAAGAACTATCGGGTGATCGATAACGTATCAATTGAAGGGATCAAGCAAGAGTTATCGGCCGGGAATATTGTTCTGGCTCCGATGGCGGGGCGTATGCTCAATAATAGGTATTATCGAAGGCCGGGGCCGGCATACCATTATTTGGTTTTTATCGGGTATGATGAAGACCGCAAAGAATTTATAACCAACGATCCCGGAACAAAACGAGGGGAGCATTATCGGTATAAGTATGACGCCGCGCTCAATGCGGTCCACGATTGGGCCGGCAGCAAGGAAGCGATCGCGCAGGGAAAGAAAGCGATGATCGTGATCTATAAGTGAGAGAGCTAAAGCTGGTTGCCAAAGGAGGGGTCTTCAGCCTCTTTGGGGATGCAGTTAACTATTCATTATCATACGTTTTCCTTTTTCTCGCTTCGCACTTTCTCGGTGCTTCGCTTTTGGGTTCGTATTATTGGGCGATCGCGATCGCCAGCTTATTGGGAGAATTCGCCGACCTTGGGACCGGGCAAGGGTTGATCTATTTCAGTCCAAAATACGAAGCCGAAAAGGGAAAAGACAGCTCTCTGCCGCTTTTGCGCTTTGTCCTCGGTTTTACACTGACGAATGCTTTGATCGTAGGAACGCTCCTCTTTATTTTTGCGCCTCAGGTCGCAGCCTATTTTAATAAAGCAGAATTGAGCTGGCTGATCAGGTTGTTCGCGATCGCAATGCCGCTTTCGGCTTTCTGGCCAGTCGTCTATAAGTATTGCGTCGGGCGATTTCAAATAACAACCGGGATCCTTTACGGCGATATTTCTCGCCCGATAATAAGAGTATTCGTGCTAATCGCATTTATTTTTATGGGGCAGAAAGCTTTCGCATTGGTCGGGACAGAGATGATCGTCGGACTAGTTTTATTTATTGTTGGCGTATTAATTATTATTAAGCTGTGGGGACGCGGGGTTTTCCGCCAAAAGCTATCCTGGAAGGAGAAAAAATCGGTTCTTTTATATTCTATTCCATTTTTACCACTTAATTTGGCCCGGGGAGAGCGGATGATCATAATCATCACCGGACTATTCTTGCTCTCCACCCAGATCGGGATCTTCGGTGTAGTTCTTAAGATCGCGGCGCTTTCCCAGGTGATCTTAACCGGCATGAACTTTGTTTTGCGTCCGATGGTGTCTAAACTTTATGCCGAAAAAAACATGGAGGCGCTCAAAGGTGTTTATAGGTCGGTTACCCGCTGGATATTTGTTTTAACCTTGCCGCTATCGTATTTATTTATTTTTTATTCGGGTCCGGTCCTTGCATTATTTGGGGAAAAGTTTACTGCAGGCGCAATGGCGCTCACGATCGTTGCGATCGGCTATTTGTTTGAATACGGGACCAGCGCTACGCAAGTGATAATTAATATGACAGGGAAGAGCTTGCTTAGTTTGATCAATCAAATCATATATTTGGCTATCGTTGTTGTTTTAGCGTTTTTGTTGATCCCGCATTACGGTATCGTTGGAGGAGCCGTTGCCGTCGCAGCCGGCATCGTCGCGATCAACTTGTTAAGATTATACCAATCATATAGGATCGTCGGATTTACTCCTTATAGTTGGTATTTGTTTAAACCGCTTTTGGCGGCGGCCATAGCCGGATTGCTCGTTCGTATGATCCCATCATGTCAGATCCTTTATGTGGGAATAAGTTATCTTTTGGCTTATGCAGCGGCCATTATTATCCTGCGAATTGATCAAGAGGACCGCGAATTACTGCTTGGCCTGCGAAGGAAATTATTTTTCTAAGCTCTTTTCCTGGACAATATCATTTAATATTTGCAATGAATTCTCTTGCGTCAGCTTTTCCAGCCGGGTCCGCTTAAGCATTAATTCCCGCATAAATGCATGAAAAACCGCCGGGTCGTTCAATACAAAATTATTAAAGTCTTTAAGCAGAGCGTAGCGCATGGCCGAGAGTTCCTTCCAATGTGTTTTTAATACTTCATAGTGGTGAGCATATTTATTTATGGCAACAACGTATTGGTAATTATCAAAGAGCAATCCCAGGATCTTTTCTTTGTTTACGATCAATTTTCCCTTGCTTGTTGAAGCGATCCCTTCAGAGACCAGGATCTGTATTTCTTCGTCATTAAGCGGGACTCCGCGCTGGAGCATATATGCAATGATTATGTCTTTTGGAAGCGAATCGTATTCCTCTTTTGTTAAAGGGAGGTTGTTGTATAGCCTGAAGGCCGCGCTCTCTGATAATGAGACAAGGTCTGCCAGGTTCGGATTGTTTACAAAATCATTACAAGCTTTGTACAGAGTAAAGTTCTCATTTGATAAAATACATTCGTCCAGCTGATCCTGCGGCGCCGTCATTACTTTTAGCATATCTTTAATTAATTGCCGCTCTTCCATCATCAGATCACCTGAGGAATGGATCAGCTCCGGCCAGGGTGTTTTATAGTTCGTGGTAGTTTGGATCGCAAACTCGCCAAAAGGATGGCTTCCCCACCTTAGCGATGTCGTTTCTCCACTGCTATTGACAGTGGTAGCGTAGTAATTATATTTTCTTTTTTCGGGAGGGAGGGCCAGATCATCTTTGATCACGTCAGAAACTTCTTTCCAGCTCCCGTTTTGCTGCTTAAATACCCATTTATCCTTTGATCTAACGATCTCGGCTCCCATCGGGATGATCGTGATCGGATAGTATAGATTTGAAATATAGTGATCGGTCTTTTTATAGATGTAAAAAGTCCCGGGCGTTGTAGGAAATGCTAAATTGCTCTCAAAGATCGGTTTCCCGTTTTTGTCCCGGTCTTGAACAAGATAAAACTTTTCTTGCGGGCCGCCTTTAACCTGAAGTCGGGCAAACGGTTTACCTTTCAGATAAAGGACCCAATCTCCGGTCGTAGGGTAGACATAAATCTCAACATCGCTTTTTGCGGATAATTGTACTTTTAGCTTATCCAGATCTTCTTTAAAATTAATAAGATCCGCTAAATAAGGGATCTGGGTTAGAGCTTCACTGCTTATCTGGCTTGAATATCCGAGAACGGTCATCCGGCTGCCGAGCGGCAGGACGTTGTAGAGAAGGATCATATTTCGTGGAGAGACATGGAGACAGCCATGGCTTCGATATAGGTCGCCCAGAATATCATTTAACAGGACGCCAAAATTGTATTTATTTAATTCATTAACGATAGAAAGATCAAGTCCGTTTGTTTCGCCTGAGACCACTCTTTTTAGTTCCGCCAGCATGATGGCGCTTTCCCGCTGATTAAAGATCGAAATTTCTTCTTTAGGTTTAAAGAATCCGGAAAAAGTAAGCGGCTGGACGTATTTTGCCTGCGAGGGGGGAACAACTATTTCAAGCGCCTGCCTCTCATTGATCCATTTTTCAAGCGTGTTCTGTCGATTCTCAAGCGATAATATTCCCATCTGATCAAAATCTTCTCTAAGCTGCATTCTTAAAGGGCCAAAAAATTCCCAATCATTTTTTATTTTTCTATACCATTCCGCCTGTTTATCAATGAGCCAGCTATTCGTTTGAACATAATAATATAGTCCCAAAGCTTCCCAGCGTTTTTGCTGCTGGCGCGGCAGGCGATTCTCCTGATATTCTAAAAATGCTTTGATGACCCTTTCATCCATTAGCGCGCGGTCAGTATTATTTAATTCCCAGCCGTTGTAGAGCTTATAGTAGCTGAATAGCGCCGGATCAATGCCCGAGGGAACAATTGCACCCTTTGAAGCAATAAAATCATTGAGCTCTTTATAAAATGAGAGAGCATCGTTTTTTGCGCTGCAGGAATCAAAATCATCTCCACCCGGAACTGTAAGAAGATATACAAGTGTTTTGGCCAAACTTATTTGATCAAGGACCAGCTCTTCCGTCGAATATCCCATCTGCGAATTGCGGATCTTGCTGTCTTTTCCCCATAGCAGGGCATATTTCCCAAAATATCTTCCGGCATAATAAGAGCTGTTTGAATAATGGTCGGAGACATCAAAGATTTTATATTTTCCTATGTCGGTGGGGGTTGAAAGAGCAATATCCCAAACGATCGGTTTGTTTTTTTGGACGTCGATGGCGGCTAAATAAGTTTCCGGCGGACCGGCTTGTACAAAGATCTTGGCAAAGGGATCGCCATTTACCATAATGATAAGTAAATTCAGGGAAGGATAGGCGATGAGCTCGGTTTTGTTGATCGCAAATGTATTTTTTAACTTTCCCATCTCTTCTGAATTACGGATCCTATCGGATAAATATGCAATTTTATCGGGAAAGAAGGGGAGTTTTTTTCGCAAATTATAGCCATTAATTGTAACTGGCGTCCCTTTTGGGATGACGGCATATAAAAGATACATATCGGACGGAGAAAAGTGCAGTCCGCCGCGGCTTTCGTAGGCGTAGCCTGATAACGCATCCATGTATTTTGCCCAATTCACGGAGTTTATGGCATCCAGGCTCTTAAAACCGGAAGCGCTGATCTGAAGGCAAAAAATTATTCCGAGCAAAGATAGAAATAGTTTCCGCATATAAATATTGTACCCTTTCTTTTCTTGACAGACAAATAACATTTGATATATCCTTTTAGCCATGAGAAAGATATTAGTGTTGTTTAGTTTGGTCATGTTTGGGATAGTACTGTTTTGCGGAAACTCAGAAGCAGCCACGCCTAAGAAGGCGATCGCGCCGCAAGTTGCTCCGCTTTATCCTTCGATCGCGGCTACGAGCGAGTCAGCTCTTGAACCGCTTATCCCAACGCAGGTCAATCTTCGAAAACCGGGATTTTCAAAGGGGATCTTTGGACGGGGGATCAATACCGATCTGGCTGGTTCAGTTATCTTTGGCGCGAGAACGACCGTATTTTGCGCTATAGCAAAATTGACCCTAAATGATCCTTTGTTTATTGGCGCAAAACTTGGCTTGGCCGACGATGCAGTTGAATATAAAATTGGAGGCGGTCTTGCGTATGGGAATGATTCCGGAAGCCAGGCGTTTTATTCGTTCCCCATTGTTGCCGAAGCCGTCATGTATCTTAAAGAAAATTCCCTTTTCGGGCTTGATCCATATATTGGCGGCGGATTCAATCTGAACATTATTGGAACGGATACGATCTTTAGCGGTTTGGGTTATCAGCTTTTCGGCGGAGTTTTGTTGGATCTTGGTTCTGAACTTGGAAGGACTGGGATAAGTATCGGTTATCAATCGATCAGAGTTGGAACGATCCGATTTTCTGAAGGGCTGACCCTTTCTATCTCGCATCCGATCATTTTTTAAATTACAGCTTCGCTTATCTTTCCCCCGTTTAACATTTTGTAAAAATGCCGTGAAATTAATATTCCTTTGTTAAGATAACTTTTTATAAGAATGTTATTTTTAAAGGGAGAATAAAATGGGAAGAACGACTGCAACAATGCCTCTTAGGCCAACTATATATCAAATGCATCGCGCTACTGCGATGATCATGCTTTCTTCTCCTCCGATTCCCAGGGGAAGCCGTTTTGTGGATGCTATTCATCCCGTGCCGGTCGCAACAACGGTCAAGGCGGCCTCAACCAAGGCAATGGAAGCAGCTTTTCGTTCACTTTTAGAATTTAATCCGCGGACAATGGACGAAATTATGGGGATAACTAACATTTATCGGCGGCTCGGATCGCCGGTTGAATTGTTTTTGAATTGGGCTTCGGTCATTGCCGAAGGCGTGACATCAAATACCCATTGGGCATTGGCTTTTAGCGATGGAATGCGGGCAATTAACGCGGTCTTGGAATTTCAACTGGTCCCTGGAGATGAAGTCATTGTCAGTAAGCCTTTGTACGGCTGTACCGATAATTATTTTGCAGGGCTCGCTCCTCGACGGGGTTATACGGTAAAGGCCGTTGATTTGACCGATCCGCAAATGATCTTGAGCGCATTAAGCCCAAAGACCAGAATTATTTATTTTGAAACGGTCACGAATCCCAATTTAAGGGTATACGATCTTGAAACGATATCTCGTTTAGCCAAAGGTGAAGATCCAAATATTATGTTGGTAACCGATAATACTTTCCCGAGTCCGGCGGGGTGTAATCCTCTTTTGCATGGGGCAGATATGGTCGTTCATTCCATGACCAAGGCTTTAGGTGGGTTTTCACAGGAAATGGGAGGGGTGGCAATTGTTCCAAAGGATAAATGGATGGAACTTTTTTTGCACCGTAAGGATACAGGTGGAGTTATTGCGCCGGAGCAGGCCCATGCAGTCTTAACAAGAGGCTTGCCTTCTTTATATACCCGATTTATGGGGATGCAGGCGAACGCAAAGGCAGTTGCGGAATATTTGGACCGATCGCCATATATTGCCTCGGTGTCTTATCCTGGGGTAGATAATTCTCCTTACAGTGAAAACGCACGCAGGCTTCTAACAGACTGGGATGGCCAATTTGCTCCTGGTTTTATGATCGCCTTTGTTCCAGCCGGAAGAGATTCCAGGAATCGGGTCGGCAACGCAAGAAGGATGATCGATTATATTGCCAGACATGGAGAGGGTGTTATTAAGCATGCCGTAAGCCTGGGCGGCGTTTCGTCATTAATTGAAATGCCGTTTTTAGGAACGCACGCAACTGTTTCTAATGATGACAAAATTCGCTGGGGAGTAGATAAAGCCATGATAAGGTTTTCTGTCGGCCTGGCCCATTCCGGAGACCAGATCGCCCTGCTTGAAGACGCGATCAAATATGCGTATGGGGCTTAATAATTAAAATTTGTTGGAGGAATACTAAATGGTTATGACGGTTGTTAGGCGGGATGTGCAGTGGGCGAAAGCAGCAAGATCAAAGGAATTTTTAGCAAGGACTTTAAAAAGAATAAAATTGGGTGCGAGTAGCACTCATCGCTTGGTTAATTTGCGCGCATCAAGCATTACACCTCCAGGATCAAAACCGATCTTAAGCCAACCTTCTTTTCGTCCTGAAGATATTATTGTTAAGACCAGAGATGGTATCGCACTTTCAGCGGAAGAAGCCCGTTTTCTTGTCGATGGAGTATTAACCGGTGAAAATATTTCCGAAGCCCAAATTGGGGCGTGGATCGTTGCCGCATCGATCATGGGGGTACCCGAAACAGTAGACGTATGCTTGAGAGAGATCAAGGGATCAAGTGCGCCGGCGCATCGCGTTATCAAAGAATATTTTAATGGAGCAACGTTGAAAAATGATGGAAATGATGACATCGGCAGTATCGTACTAAAAACTATTCAAAAAGAAGAACCTCTTACCCGCGATGAAATATTTACTTTCATTCGAGCGGTTGTTGATAGAACGGCATCGGATTTTCAAGTCGGCGGCTGGCTTATGGCCGTTCGGCTAAAAGGATTGTCGGATCTTGAGACGGCATATTTAACCGAAGCGATGTGGAAAACCGGCGGATCGATCGATTTTTCTGGAATCGAAGGACCAAGAGCCGATAAGCACGCAGCGGGCGGATCTTGCGATATTACCAGTTTTATTATTGCTCCGTTATTAGCGTGTTTCGGAATAAAGGTTCCGATGATGTCGGGCCGCGCGCTGGCGCATACCGGCGGAACGCTGGATAAACTCGAATCGATCCCTGGCTTTAATGTAAAATTAAGCGAAGAAGAAGTTAGATGTATGCTAAGCGATTCAGGCCTCGCAATTTTTAGCCAGATGGAAACAATGGCTCCGGCGGATAGAATATTATATGCGTTTCGCGATGTAACCGGGACAGTTGCCTGCACTCCTTTGATCGCTGCCAGTATTATGAGCAAAAAACTGGCCGAAGGCGCAGAATATTTAGCACTAATGGGAACTTACGGAAACGGAGCATTCTCTAAAGACCCGGACGAAGCAAGAGAGTTGGCAAGATTAATGATCGCGGCGGGGGTTAATGCCGGCAGAAAAATGGTCTCCTTTTTGGTTGATATGAATGAACCGCTGGCGCCGTTTGTCGGCCCGGCGCTTGAAATGAAATTGGCGATCCGTGTATTGAAAGGCCAAATAGAAGGGAACGAAAGGCTGGTCAGGTTATCGATACAAATTGCCGCTAAATTATTGGTAATGGCCGGCATTTACTCGCCAAAAGATATAATTCAGGCACAATTGGATCTGGTGGAACACCTTTATAATGGCGAGGCGATCGAAAAATTTAAGCAGATGGTAATTGCGCAAGGCGGCGACCCAAATGCGATCGGAGCGGCGAATGATCTAACTGATTCCCCAATATTTCCACAAGGGACTCATCGAATAGAAATAAGAGCGAAGAGCTCCGGTTTTGTCCAGGCGATCCGCGCGGATGAGATCGGGAATGCGGTCAATAGTTTAGGTGCGGGTAGAAAGCTTCCAGGCGAGCCGATCGATCATGGGGTTGGGGTTGCCAATATTAAATTAATTGGCGAAGCGGTTAAGGAAGGAGATGTTTTAGCAGTTGTATATGCCAACGACATGGCCCAAATTGATCAAATTACTGTCAGAATTGCGAATGCCTTCTCGATCGGTGCGGAAAGGATAGAACCGCCGAAGTTGGTCTTTGAAGTGATTGAAACCGCCGCATAACCTGAAATTTGACCACTTTTTATTCGATATACTTCTATGATAAATCCGGCAAACTTTAATCCGCATGTCGTTATTGTAAGGGGAAGGACCGGGGGCAAAGTAATGATCAGACCTGACAGAAGTACACAGTCGGTTTGCCAGGTTTTCCCGGGCCAGATCCACACGGAATTAATGCCGACGCACCGCTTTATCGATCTACGCGTTGGATGTGAACACTATTTGCTGCTCTGTGAAGGAAATGAAACCCAGGAAGAATTTTATGGTTTACTGGAGAGAGTTAATGACTATGGGTTGGCATTTTTAAAGCGGGGAAGAAGGGACTCCTTTCCGGCTGGTCACATTGTTAGGAGTATTTCTGCCCAATGGAGAGTGCTTAGCTTGGATCAATATGATGAGATGGGAAGGAAATTGAATGATATATCCATGGCAAATGACATTGAATTTCTGGAGCCGCTTGAAACGGTTTCATCGGATTTGATAGATCTGAGGGGGTCGAGACAAGAAACATTTGCATCTGGGTATCCTTTCCCAGATCCAAGTGGTGCGATCGAAAGGATGGTTGGCCCGCTTGGGGAAAACTTATTATTGTTTGGCATGGAATGGGAGCGTTTATTAGAATGCAAACATGATTCTGATGATCAATTAACTCCCTCGATCATGGGGGCAATTGATATCTATTTTTCTAAAAGCCTTCGGGAGCCCGGCGCAATAGTTTTAGATCCGATGCTTGGAACGGGAGGTTATTTACGCGAGGTAGGGGAGCGCTATCCATGTAAGATAGTTGTAGGAGATACCAACGAAAAAATATTATCCGCGTTCAACCTGGAAGGAGTTGAGAAACAACTAAGCGACGCGGCGGAGAGCTTGGACAGATTGGGCGATAGAAAAAAAGATGTGAAATTAGTTGTTCTGAGGGGATGTAATTTCCTGGTGGTTACGCATGTGAAAGCACAGACAATATTTGCTAACATCTATGAAAAGCTCGAAAAAGGGAGCGGAATTATTGTTACGGGTGCGACCAGAGTTCTTTTTGACAGCGATTTTATTAACCTGTTCCCCGGTGCGAAGATCTTGCAGCGAATTACGTGGAACACGCATGGGGTTTTGCTTCCATTTTATGTGGTGATCAAAGGGGATTAACCACCACTTATCACTGCTGGACCAGGATGAAATTTTCCGGCGAATGATCGTCGGCTGCGTCGATGCCGATAATGATATATTTACCGTCTATCTTAGCCGCGACCAGTTTAAAGTCCTTGGTGTTATGGCCGCCGGTGCGCGTTCCCGAAAAGACCCCCGTACTGTCCTGTGCGCCGAAGGTTAAAGTTACTTCGGTAGCGCTGGTAACATTATTATCAACGTCAGAATATTCCCAACCCTTTATTGAGTTAGCAAGGGTCGGATGCGGACCGGCGCCGATCAGTGGAGTGCTTCCCAGCCCGCTGCTGGAATTATAATCGAATAGGACACCCCTATAATTTTTCGAGATCAGGTCTGACACGGTTACGGTTTCATTTTTTACTCCGGCAAAACCGGCTGAACCGGCGCTATCCCCATGAAAGATCCCGGAAGGGGTCATGAATACCTCGAGACTGCTGCCGGCTCTGATGAATCGGCCGTCTGAAATTCCGTAGCCGGTCTCTTCTTCCGTGCTTTTTAAAGTTCCGTCCATTTTATAAGCTGTTATAAAGAAATTGAACAGGTCGCCGTTATTGGTCACTTCAACTGTCCCATAAGCTTTATTGTTGGTGGTCCAGCCGGGATAAGGGAATTTAACAAAATTATAACGGCCAACTTCCGGGGTCGAGGACATGCGCGCGGCACAAGTGATAAGCAGGTCGCCAGTTCCGGCTGGTTTTACGAGCAGCATGGTATCGGGATATTCCAGCATGTAGAAATTATCGTTGGTCCAGTGAGGTCTGTCGGGATCGTTTGTGATGCTTACAACTCCTTTTAGAAAACCGCTGGCTAAAGTTGTAAATGTTCCCTGAAGAGTTACGTTGGTGGTTTCATTCGTGGCGGAGAAAGTTCCTGCACCCAAGGACCAGCTCCAAACATCGCCGGGAGTTTGTGTTCCAATGTAAGCGGTTGAGCCATGAAGGGTAGTGGTAGTTGTGGTATCGTTGTTTGATCGGCTGCAGCCGTTGAATATAGTACCGACCGATACTACCAAAGCCAAAAAGATCCAAAAATGTTTTCGTGTCATTTTTTACTCCTCCTGTGGGAATCGGATTAAAGTAACACGTAAATTGTACGCTTATTTATCCAGAAATCAATCTGACTTGTACAAAAAGTTTGGTAGCCCCAAGGGGAATCGAACCCCTATCTCGACCTTGAGAGGGTCGCGTCCTAACCGTTAGACAATGGGGCCCAAAAAACCACTTTCTTATTATACGATATTTGTGCTACAATCGCACCATCAAATAATCGGAGGTAATCTTCATGGCAGATAAATATGTAATGGCAAAGTCCCAAAGCGGTTTCGAAAAATTGATCGAGTCCAAAGGCGGTTTGATCCTCGGAATATTTCTAGTTCTATTCTCGATCTTTCTTCTTTGGTCAAATGAAAATCGGACAAATACTGCCGATATCGCAAGAACAAGCGTCCAGATCGATGCGAGCAGTATTGGCAAATCTGAAGGCGGAAATTTTGTATCCTTGACCGGCAACATTAATGCCGCCTCCTACGCACAAGATCCGATGTACCTTCTTCCGGGTAAATTCCTTAAGATCGAAAGAGTTCCCGAAATGTATGTCTGGCAGGAGACAAAAAAGAGCGGCTCCGCTGAAACAACCTATGATTACGCAAAGAAATGGGCGACCGAACCTCAGAATTCAATGAACTTTCAATTTCGGGTCGGCCATGATAACCCATTCATGCAGATCCGGCCGCAGATCTCGATCGCAGCTTCCGGAAAGATCGGCGCATATTTTATTAACTTGAGCGACCTTGCTCTTCCACCAGCGACAGATCTAAAATTAACTCCAAATAACGTATTGATCGGTGGTTTCCAACGCTTAGACGGGGATTTCCTCTATATCGGAAATGGATCGAACTTTAACCCGCAAATAGGGGATACCAGGATAAAATTCAGGGTTATTGATGGAACTACCGCGGATTATACGATCTTTGGCCAGGCCGAAGGTGACAAGATCGTCCCTCACATGTATCTGGGTAAAGAAAAGATCTATAAGCTTGTTAAAGGGACGCGGGATGAAGCCCTTGCAGCGCTATCTTCCGAATATTCCAGTTCTCTTTGGGGAATACGGATCGTAGGCATATTGATGCTGGTTTTGGGTGGTTACGTTCTTATTAAGAAAACAAAGAAAAGCTAATTAACTCGAAGCAAGAACGTAGAATTTGACCTTGCGGATACCAAAGTTCCTGGCATCATGGTAGTGCCTGAACCAGATATCTATCCGTTTGGTATAGCGTTTGTTCATCCGGTCTTCAACTGTGAATACCCGGTTGCCAAACCCTTCGATCAATACTTTTGTCCCCATTGGAAGGAAATTTGAAGCAATTACCCCTTCGCGGCACCTTGTTCCGGAAGCCGTTATCCATGGGGTGCTATCGGTTTGCCCTTCCAAGGAATTGAACG
>Ga0172379_10008003_pt1 | contig 13485 bp, 14 predicted proteins | sample GrowelOW334metaG_FD_119756 | JGI IMG/M metagenome (GOLD analysis project Ga0172379, IMG submission 119756) | Groundwater microbial communities from an aquifer near a municipal landfill in Southern Ontario, Canada - Groundwater well OW334 metaG | ecosystem: Environmental > Aquatic > Deep... | reverse complement strand
GAAGCCCGCGACTATGGCGGCCGCAATTAGGCTCAAGCTGTTGATCGCAAGATCATTGAAAGTGGCAACGAGACCTACAGGTCCCATGGGGAAATCAAGAGGATTCTTTTCGAAATACGGGATTAAAAAGAAATATGTCAAAAATAATCCCATGCCTACTCCCAATATTGCGTAAAACATCGCCTGGATCACATATGATCTTATTATGATCTTTTCTTCTATCCCGATCGCCCTCAGAATGCCGATCTGCTTTCTCTTGTTGATGACGCTGATAAAAATTACAATAAAAATAGTGATCCCTGCAACGACCAATCCTATGATCGAGATTATGATCCTGATCACGCCAAGACTGTCAGACAGGCTGTCGACCATTCCCATATAATCCTTCCATGGCTTTATTTCTTCTTTGGTCAATCCCAAATCTCTGAATTGCCGGATATATTTTTCCTCGTTGCCGGTGTCTCTTGTTTTTACGATGATCTCCGTCGCTCTATCGTTCAGGTTCAGGATGGATTCCATTTCCTTTCTGGTAATGAATGCCATCAGATCGGAATCTATGTTTTTTGCATCGAATACGCCCTTGATCTCATATTCCCGCTTGATCCCGTTTTTGAATGACAGTTCGATCTTGTCTCCGACCTTGACTCCCAGCGCCTGATTTTCCATTGATGCTCCGAATCCTCCCGCGATTTCCTTTCCCAGAATGATCTTGTTGCGGTCATTTTCGTCCAGATAAGATCCGGACACTATGCCTTTGTATATGATCGTAGTCTTTTTTTCGTCTGCGGGATCGATGGATTTTACGGCAAAACTTCCGGTGTTTATATTTTCACCATCCTTATTTTCATCGAAAGAGAAAACGGCTCCGGTTGCGTAATGAGCCGAGCTTCCGATAACCCCCGGAACGGAGTTGACCTTTGTCAGGACCGCTCTTACCTGTTTGATATATGTTTCGTCTTTTTCCGGTTCGATCACGATATTCGCAACCTGATTGTTTATGGCCTGCCTGTTCATCGTGTCTATGATCCCCATCAGGATGGAAGAGATGAAAACAAGATTTATGTATGCAAGCGCCATTATCAGGATCGTCAGCGCGATCGTGCTTTTGTTTCCCTTGGTGATCGATTTCTTCGCAAGGAAGAATGAGATCTTGAGATTGTTCAGGCCCATCATGTTATTTTACGTTATATTCTCATTTTATTATACAAATCGCATTTGTTCAAGATGTCCGGAGGCAAATGACGGAAATGATTTGACTAAACGCAAACTTTACTTTAGTATATCGGCAGTATGGAGGTATGATATATGGTAGAAGTCAGCGAATCGATAGGAAAACCCGAAATCGTCAATCTGTTGATCGATGTGCTCAAAAAAATAGCGGATCAGTTCCAGAAAGATTATTCCAATGAGCTTATTGTGGCGCATATGGTCCGTTCCGGCATGAGATATGATCCGCGCATAATCAGAGTGAAGACGAAGACAAGGAAATGGATGGGGGTATTTCCTCTCAAAACAGAAGAAAGAACGAATCTGATTTTGATCGATACGGGCGAAATTGAAGGATCAAGAAGAATTACGGTTTATGTCGATGATATCTTCGTATTCCCGATCGCAAAGGAGGAAATTACAAAGTTTGCCAGTTCGAATATCGAAGTGAATATAAAAGTGATCGACTATATAAAAAATTTTTCATCAAGTCCATAAAGACAGCGAACAAGCGGTCTTTTTTTATTTGATCGCAATTTGGATGGAAATAAGTCTGACATGTATAAAAGGCGGAACTTTTCAAAGAGATCGCAACCGGATTTTTCAGCATGCTGATCGAATTTGCAAAATGAGAACGCAAACCTGGAAGAACAGGATCGAAAACAAATATTTGGATAAATAAACAGCACATATGATCTCTTGCAAAACAATGCAGGAGATTTTTTTATGATCGCAAAAAAAGAAGGATATCGGCCGATAGAGTATATCGCCGCTTACCTTCTTATAAGATCAATTAATTTTTGTTCATCGAACTTGAGACCGAAAGTATTATAACCTCCCAGTTTTCTTTCATTCGATCCGTGATAGTCGGAGCCCGCACTCATGGCCAATTTGTTTTTTTGCGCGAGCTTAAAAAGAAGCCGAGTCTGTTCATTGTCATGTTTTGACGAGAAGACTTCGATCCCGTCAAGTCCAAATTCTTTAAACTCGGAGATCTTATCAATGATCATTGCAAGATCTTTCCTGAAAGTGAATCCGGGATGGGCCCAGATGGCGATCCCTCCGGCATCATGGATCAGATTTATGGCTTCTTCAACGGACATTCTTTCTATCTTCACATAGTAGGGGCTATTTTTATAGAGCCATTTTTTTGCAAAGTCCTTGAATACCCCGCCATTATTTTCCGTTGCGGAAAAGATCTCGTATTCCGTGATGACACCTCTTTCCTTTTTTAGAATGGACCGGTCGACAATAAAATTATTTTCTTCAAGAACTACGATCTGCGCCGAAGCTCTTTCTGCATGGATCAGTTCCTGATGAAGACAATGATTTTTGAGAATATTACTGTTCTCGTTCAAGCCCAGTCCTAAAACGTGGATGCGATCCCTGCAACTGGCTTCCATTCCTGAAAATAATTCAGTGTCTGATCCTGACAGTGATTTTCTTATAATTCCCACTCCAGCTATAGTGTTGTGGTCGCAAAGGCTTACATTGGCCAGATCTGCTTCAATGTAAAGGCGCGCCAGTTCTTTCAAAGTATTTTCACCGTCCGAGCATTTCGAATGCGTGTGAAAGTCCGATCTGTGTTTTTTTGTCAAATTAACAATCCTCCTTAATGTATATATATATGAATGAGCGAACGCTCAACTGCGTCATTATAAACTCTTAACGGAGGGTGTCAAGCATTGCCATTTTGAAAAATACATAGTATAGTTTTCTAAGACATTATAAAGTGATAATAAGCGCAGATCTGCGGGGTATGGTATACCGGTAGTACGCATCCTTCGGGAGGATGTAGACTGGGTTCGATTCCCAGTACCCCGACCACAATAACTCAAAACTTATAACTTATAACTTGATAACAAAGGAGATGGATTGGAAGAATTAGGAATCGAACGGGAAGGGGGTCGGGCCTGCCGGCAGGCATTGAAACCGCGAGGCGCCAAGGCGCAGGACGCCAGAGGCGGAACTTCTAAGGAGCGAAGACTCCAGCTTATAGAAGGACTAGCAGTGAAATCCTTAGTTACCCTAATCGTATGACATTCAACTGACCACGAAATGCGGAAAATAAGAAGTGATAAAGGCCGTTTTTATTTTATAATTGTGCATAAGCGCGGACTTGTGCCTTTTTTCGTATCTAGTATGATTGTATCATAGAGTAATGGCGAATTGAGGTGAAAAAATAGTTTCATTTTTGTTAATTATTTTTGCAAAATGCAATTCAGTAATTCAAAACAAAGGAGGTGAATAAGTATGATGGATTATAATTATATGATGGGTTATGGCGGAAGCAGTATGATGTTCTTTGCTTGGACTATTTATTTGCTGGTAATAGCTTTTCTGATACTGGCCATTGCTGCTCTCTGGAAATATATAAACAAAAAGTAGCTACGTTGATGGGAATAAACCGGATTGATTCGGGCATATGCGCCAGGGTAACTTTTTTTGGTGTGTATAAATGTAAACTTGCGTTTTTTTAATGGATGCGGTACTATCTAGTGTAGTATGAATTAATTACAGATATGGCAAAGAACAACATAAAGATATTAAGCGATCTGGAATCGGAGATAATGGAGATCGTGTGGAAAGCGGGAAACGCGTCTGTGAGAGATGTTCTTTTGGAAATGCAAAAAAAAAGGAAGATCGCATACACTACAGTGATGACCGTGATGTCGAGGCTCTATGACAAAGGAGTTTTAGAAAGAAAGCTCAACGCGAGCGGAGCGTTTGTTTATGAATCAATGAAGGAGAAAGAAGCTTTTATCCAGGAAAAGTCACAAAAAATAATCAAGGGCTTTCTCAGGGAATATGGCGATGTGGCTGTCGCGCAATTTTTTGATATCATTGAGAGTTCGGATTCCAGGAAGTCGAAGGAGTGGAAGAGCAAGCTTAAAAAACTTATCGAATAGTATGGCTCCGATATATGCCAGAAAAACCAACTACGCATTCGGACAGCTTATGCTTGCAGTATTTTTGGTAGTGGGCGCGATCATGTTCTTATCATTCAGGATATACAACGAGGCGGATCTGTATCTCGGAGTTCTCTATCATCATTTGCGCACTGCGTGCCAGTGTACGGATGTCGTCCAGTTTTTGAATATGCACCCGGTCATATTTGCGGAAGTGGGAATTTTTGCATTCGCGATATTCTCGTTCATGCTATTTTCGGTCCATAGGTTCCTGAAATTATATTTTGCAACCAAAAAGTATTCAAAATATTATTCTTCCTCCTGCGCCGCAAGGAAGCATTCATGGAAACTGAGCTGTGCCGTCCGGGAACTGGGTATCGCAAAAGAAAGAGTCATAGAGTGCAGTAGTGAAGATGCGGTCGTTTTCTGCTATGGGTTCCTGAAGCCGAAAATTTGCATATCGAGTTCTCTTGTTAAACTGCTGGACAGATCCGAACTGAAAGCCGTTCTTCTGCATGAAAAACAGCATATGGAGAGCCATGAGCCTATGAAATTGTTCATTGCCATATACTTCCAGAATATACTGTTCATCCTTCCGGGGATCGGAAAACTTGTCAGGAAGTATCTGACTTTTTCCGAGCTTTCCGCCGATGAGCAGGCTTGCGTCAAGCCGTATGGCAAGCCGAAGCTGGCAAGCGCGATCTACAAGATCACTGAACAGGAAGAGAGCAGGCTGGCATCGGACATATCAAGTTCCGCCATTATTGAAAGGATCAACCGTCTTTCCGATAATGCGTATGTTCCGGATTTCAGGCATATTGGAAAAAGCCTGATCGCCTGTTCGATCGTTTTTGTCTTCGTATCAATGGCAGTGCTATCCGCTCTCACGAACAGTACGAAGGCATATGACATGCATAGCGGGGGACTTTGCACTCTGGAAAACAATAAGAAAATAGATTTTTTCGATGCGCTTACGAACGAGCAAAAAACATGCGATATGCAGCATGCTGTCAGCCATGAAATAAACGAGACTTGCGAAGCTCAGTGAAGCGTTAGGATGGAGCCAGTGATCTCAGTAATAAAAATTTAGAATCTTTTATCTTAAAAAATCGCCGAAATGAGTCACGGCGCTTTTTTGTTTATATGGAGAAATTATTTTACGGAACTTTTCAACAGCGTAAATTTGACAGGCAATTAATAACCTACTACACTGTATAGTAGTTAATCAATATCAAACAAAAATGAACACAAATAAAGGTGTATCAGATCCGACTTTCAAAGAGAAAGAGAACGAATCGCGAGGAATGTCCGTCGTCAACATTGGTCTGCTCCTTGCGCTGATAATAACAATGGGCGCGAATCAAGTGTTTCTGAATTCAACAAATGCGAAGCTTGGGATAAAAGATGTTGCGGGAGACATTTTCGGAAATATTACCGGTAAAAACGGCAAGCAATTTGCGGTGTCTGCGAACGCCAGCAAAGAATTGACCGGGGATATTGGAAAGGACGCGATCAGCCTTGTGATCTCAAGCGGAGTGCCGGAGGTCTATGGAAAAGAACTCGGAGTGTCTTTCGATCAGGTCCAGCAGTCGATGAATGTCATGCGCCAGTTCGATCCTTATGATCTCAAGCCGGGAGGAAAAAGGATAATTCCGGAAGGAGAGAATCTGAAACGGTATAGCGCGATCGGAACGAAAATATCATGCGAATATTGCTGCGGGGCGAAGGCGATAATTTTTGCGAACGGAAAGACCGCTTGCGGGTGCGCGCACGCCATGGCCATGAGAGGCTTGGCGGCATATCTTCTCCAGAATCACGGCGGAGAATACACCGATGACCAGATCCTGAAGGAATTGGCCAAGTGGAAAGGCATGTATTTTCCGAAACAGATGATAAAGAAAGTGGCGGGCCAGCTCCAAAGCGGGAGTTATACCCCCGATGTCTCAGCGATCCTTCTCGGAGCGAAGCTTCCCGATTACGGAAAAGGAGACAAACAGGTGCCGCTTCCCTCGGAAATAGAGAATCTTCCCGGCATGGTCGGAGGGTGTTCATAATAGAGAACGTCAGCTTATGTTTATATATAATTATTATTTATAAAAAAATATGGAAAACAAAAAAATTTCAAAAAAAGCGGGAGCTTCAGTGCACTGCGAATTGTGCGGAATGAGGCATGAAAACATAAATGAATTGAACAAGCATATGTTGACTCACAAACAGCCGGCCGTTGAGACCAAAGAAGAGAGCGGGCCGGTCGAGGAAGCGATAATCAGGAGCATTGAGAAGAGCAAAACGAAAGGCAGACTCCAGTGGGGAAGCATGACAGTGACGTTCATTCTGATCATTCTGACCTCTGTTTCGATATTGCAGGCCTTGGAGTCGTATAATGTCATGAAGAAAATTGAAGGCGGTAATTTCGGATCAGGCAGTTCCTCAGCTGCTGTCCCTTCAAGCATCGACAGTCTTCCGAACATGGTCGGAGGCTGCTAAGAAAAATAAAGTCTTTATAAGACCAAATCATATGAATATGAAAAAAACATTGCAGAGTTCAAATGTGCCCTTGAGATCCCGGATCATTATCCCTATTGCGGTAATTTTCGCTACTGCACTATCTGCGGGATATATGTCGCTTGCGCTCACGAATAAGAATCTGGATAGGCTTTCCGTCAAATCAGGAGAAGCTGAAAGCCCGTCAAAATTGGATGTCATCACGATAAAAGATTCCATCTGTATCGATTGTTTTGATGTAAAGCCCATGATCGATGCCATTAAGAAACAAAAGGTGAGCATAACTTCCGAGCGGGAACTTGAGATCTCCAGTGATGAAGGAAAAGAGCTTATTAAAAAATATGCCATTAAGAAGATCCCGACGGTCATAGTGAGCGGAGAGATCGAAAGGGATCAGGCGCTGAAAGATTTTTTTGCAAAAGCCGGTGAGATCAAAGATGGAGCTTTTATAATGACGAAAATAGGCAATCCCTATATTTCAGCTGAAACAGGCGAGCCCAAGGGCAGGGTTGATCTGATCCTTGTTACGGACACATCATGTACAAACTGTTTCGATCCGAATGTATATGTGAATGCGGTCAAAACGCAGCTTGGCATGGCGATCGACAGCCAGGACAGCGTCGATGCTTCATCTCCGGAAGGGAAAAGAGTTATAAATAAAAATGAAATAAAGAATGTGCCTACCGTGATAATTACGGGAGACCTTGAAAGCTATCCGATATTGAATCAGATAGGAAATATCAACGACGGGATCTTCGTTCTGACCAAAGTCAGCCCGCCCTATAGGGAGATATCAAGCGGCAAAGTCAGGGGTATGGTGGATGCGACCATTATTTCCGATAAGTCATGCACTGAGTGTTTTGACGCGAACAGCTTCGAGCAGGTGATCGGCAATTTCGGGATAAAATTCCGCGATAAAAAAAGCCTGGATATTGAAAGCGTTGAAGCGAAAAAAACGATCGAAAAATATAAGATCGGACAGATCCCTGTGATCATCATGACGGGAGATCCCGGCGCATACGAGAATCTGACGAAGATCTGGCCCGGCATCGGAACCGTTGAGAACGGGTCCGCATATGTTCTCAGGGAAGGAGTAAAGCAGCTTGGCGTCTATAAAGACCTCGCAAGCGGAAAGATCATAAGTCCTGAACCGGGCTCTGCCGGGCAATAGAGGTTGGGCGGATCTTTGCATTTATACGGTATAAAAAAAACAATATGCCAAAAGCAAAATTTATTCTTTCATGCCTGATCGTAATAGCGATAGGTTCAGTCGCGTATTTCTACAGGCCGCTGATCGACTACGGAAATTTCAGGAAAGCGCGGGAGGTCGCGGGAGGTCCCGCTATCGAAGCGAGTCCTGCTTCATATGATTTCGGGAAAGTGGTTTATGGCGAAATTTCCAAAAAGGAATTTACGATAAAAAATACAGGGAATGAAAATCTGGAGATATTGAAGATCTCGACGTCATGCGGATGCACGAAAGCCGAGATGAACAATGGAGTAAAAATAATATTTCCGGGGGAAAGCTCCGGCATGACCGTTTCCATGAATCCCGCGATCCATGGAAACTATTCAGACATGGGAGAGATCAAGAGGGTCGTATATGTAAAAACGAATGACAAGAACATTCCTGAAAAAGAAATAGAGATCAGCGCAAATGTCATAAAGCCTGAGAGCAATGCAACATATGAGATCAAAAATGAGAACGGTAAATTTGATCCGGTTGAGATAAAAACGAAGAAAAATACTTATGTGGAACTCAAGTTTGCCAAGCCGGATTCCAAATACGATTTCAGGATGGATGAATATAATATAGCAAAGACGATCGACGCGGGAGACGAGTCGCAAAGCGTTGTTTTCAAGGCAGACAAAAAAGGATCGTTCAGATTCTATGACGGAGGAAATTCGGAAGGTAAGCTGATCGTTGAATAACATCAATAATATAAACATATGCAGAATGCATCGATAGATCCCCGCGCGAAGATCTTCGCAGTGATTTTCGCAGTTTTGATCCTTGGCGCGGGAGCATTTATTTTTTTCGGTGAAAATGGCGAAGTGAGCGGAAAAGGCGGAAGTGCCAAATTGAGCATAGCCGAAACCGATTATGATTTCGGGGATATATCCATGAAGAACGGGCTTGCTCGCCACGAATTTAAGATCAAGAACGACGGAGATCAGGCGCTGGAAATAACCGATATCAGCACTTCGTGCGCGTGCACGAAGGTCGTGCTGGTAGTTGATGGAAGAAGAAGCCCGGAATTCAGCATGCCGGGACATGGCGTAAAGCCCCTGTTCTGGTCCGAAAAGATCGCTCCCGGGCAGTCGGCTGTTTTGGAGGCCGTTTTTGATCCGCTGGCGCACGGGCCGGATGCGGTAGGTCCGATAACAAGGGTGATCAATATAATCAGCAACACCGGAGGAAAAGGAAATGCAAAAAGCGTCATAACATTTTCGGGGAACGTAATCAAATGATAATGATTGAATTCTTACAGATCATAATAAAAAGAAAAAGGTATTTTTTGCCGGCGATTGCCGCTATGCTATTTGTGGAGGCGGTTTCCTATTATCTTACGGTTGTCAATGTGTCCGGAAAAGACCTGGATATCTATGCGGAAATGAACGGAACCGCATACACGATAATTTCGATGATAATGGCGCTTTCTTCATCGGTTCTTTCCGGATTGTTCATTTCACTTTTGATCCTGCGGAGCGACCTCCGGTATAAGATCAAGCTTTCAAATGGGAAACCCGCGGGAATTCTGGGGATAGGAACCGGTATAATAGTTTCCGGATGCCCGTCATGCGGAGCGCCGCTCCTGGCTCTGCTTGGAATGCCATTCGGTCTTATGACTCTGCCCCTGCGCGGTCTGGAGATCAAACTTTCCGGAATAATATTCTTGCTGATATCTATATATCTATTGTGTGAGAATATCAAAAAGAGCGTAATTTGCAGATATGGAGATCGGGTTAAGCAAGTACCCGTTTAAATAAAAGACTAATATAAATAATCTTAACAATATAATTATATGAATATGGATAATCATGACAACGGTAAATCTGATCTTGGAATGATGCTTATGATGTTATTTTGCTGTGCTGTACTGCCGCTAGCTATTCTTTTATTGGGAGGTGCCGGATTGGCGAGTGGATCATCAAAATGGTTTATTTTCGGTCTGATGGGAGTTTTCATGGTCGGGCATTTCATTATGATGGCAAGATCGCACGGCAAGAGTGGAAAAGAGCATGGTCCGGACGGGACGGGAAATGGCGATGCGCCGCATTCAGGCCATGGGTGCCACTGATCGCTATAATCTTGTAACGGAAGTTAATTATTAACAGACATATTTATGGCAAAGAAAAATTTGAAGAAGGGATTATTCTCCTGCGCCGCTATATTATTTTACATTTTTGCTCTTTTTGCTCATCCGGCGCATAACGCCCAAGCCCAATCAGATCCTCAGGAGGCCATATTATATTATAACGAAGCTTGCGGAATGTGTGCGGATTATGTAAAGAACGATCTTCCCAGGCAGCTTCAGGGTGCGGGAATAAACAAGATCGACAAAAGGGATTACATAAACGGAAAAGATATCAGGCCTGAGATGAACAGGAGGATGAAGGATGCCGGGATCCCCCTCGATCTGCAAGGCCACATCATGACATTTGTCGGCGATAAATATATCATGGCGGGACATATGCCGGATCATATTGTCGGGGAAATGTTCAACGAAGATAACAGCTCAAGATTCAAGAGACTTTTGGTTTTCCAGGACGACATGGGCAGTGAAGCCAAGAATTATAAAATATTCGGTATCCCGAACTACGCAGATGATTATATGGGCGAGCCGAAGACTTACCCCATCGGCACACCGATCAGCGAATACCTTGACTATCTTGAAAATAACAAAAACGAGCTTAAAGCGAATTCGAATAAAGAAGCTTTCATTCTGCCGATCGTTCTCGTTTCCGGGTTTCTGGACGGGATAAATCCCTGCGCTTTTGCGGTCCTTCTCTTTTTTATTTCGTTTCTTTACACCCTGAAGAGGACCAAGAAAGACGTTTGGAAAACAGGGGTCGTATATATCGCGGCCATATTCCTCGCCTATCTTGCGATCGGACTCGGGCTGGTCAGTACAGTGATGTTCATCAACGCTCCCCACGCCATGGCAAAGATCGGAGCATGGCTCGTTATAATCCTTGGGATCATAAATATCATCGGCATTCTCATTCCGAGCTTCCCGATAAGGCTCCAAATACCTCACATTGCGAAAGGAACGATCAAAGAATACGTCCACAAGGCAACGCTTCCCTCGGCTTTTATTCTCGGCTTTTTCGTCGGGCTCTGCACATTCCCGTGCTCAGGAGGGATCTATGTCGCCATAATAGGCCTGCTTGTCTCACAGACAACGTCCGCGATCGGATTCGGATATCTCATACTTTATAATATAATGTTCGTAATGCCGCTTATTATCATACTTCTTGCGATGTCCAACAAGAGGACGCTGGAAGTTTTCCAGAGATGGGAGCAATCCAAAGTCCCGCAGATAAAGGTTTTCGGAGCGGCTGTAATGATAGCCCTCGGTGCGATCATGCTGATCTGGTTCACATAATTCAGGGAGCGTGTGCTTTAATAACTAAATCCACAAACTATGTCAAATAAATACAAATCGTTATTCAGGAAGATAAAGGCTCTCGGTTATCGGATAATACCCGAACCGAAAGCTATTGATCCTGTTTGCGGCATGGAAGCGACAAAAAGTCTGATCACATATCAGTATCACGGAAAGACCTATTATTTCTGTTCTGATCACTGCAAAGATCAGTTCAGCCAGGATCCGGAATCGCATATTGCGAAGAAGTAGCGGGTCGCCGGAATTCGCTGAAAATGATATAATGAACACATAGCCGATGTTCTGCCGCAAAAAAATCTTGCGGCATCTGTAGTCAGCCGATCGGTAAGAATATAGAAAATATACTATCCATAATTATCTATCATGAACCAAGGTCAAAATGTGATCTATACCTGTTCCATGCATCCCGAGATCAGGGAAACCGAGCCCGGAAATTGTTCGAAATGCGGAATGAAACTGGTTCCGGTCGAAAATAGCAGATCCGGTGAAGCCTCGGATCATGAAATGCACGATCATCATGAACACACAATGGGATCTTCCGGAGGAATGTCCTTTTGGGAAAAATTTAAAATGAGCATGACGATGACCATGGGCATGGATCATACGGGTTTGGCGGGGCGGGAAATGGCCCGGCTTATGGAGATCGACATCAGAAATAAATTCTTTTTCGCTTTTCTTTTGACAATTCCTATCATTCTATATTCTCCGATGGGAGAAATGATATTCGGTTTGAAGCTGCCCTCTCTTATTCCCGCTACGTGGATCTTGTTCATTCTCACTACGCCGGTATTTTTTTATGCCGGCTGGATCTTTCTTTATTCCGCATATAAAGCTCTCCAAAAGAGGGCTCTTAATATGTCAGTGCTTATTGCGGTCGGAATCACTGCCGCGTATGTTTTCAGTTTGATCCTGACCCTAATGGGCAGTGAAGATTCTTTTTATGAAGCGGCGGCAATGCTTATTACTTTTGTCCTGTTCGGGCATTGGATGGAAATGAAATCTAGAAGGGGAACAACCGATGCGCTTCAGGCGCTTTTTGCTCTTGTTCCGCCAAGCGCCAGAGTCGTCAGGGATGGCGAAGAGGCGATCATTCCGACATCTGAGGTTAAGATCGGAGATATTCTGATCCTGAAGCCGGGCGACAAGGTGCCGGTTGACGGGGAGGTCATTGAAGGCGAAACCGCGATCGATGAATCATTGATAACGGGAGAATCGATCCCTGTTTCAAAAAAAGCCGGAGATAGCGTCACCGGCGGTTCGATCAATCAATCCGGTTCTGTGAAATTCAAAGCCACAAAAGTCGGAAAGGATACTGCACTCGCCCAAATCGTAAAAATGGTCGAGACTGCACAGAATTCCAAAGCGCCCGGACAGAGGCTTGCGGATAAATTTGCCGGATATCTTGTTGTTGTGGCAGTGGGCGGCGGATTGCTCACTTTTTTTGTTTGGTATTTTGTGATGGGCGAATCTCTGATGTTCGCTTTAACTTTTGCCATTTCTACCATAGTGATCGCTTGTCCCGATGCATTGGGCCTTGCAACTCCCACGGCTGTCGCTGTCGGCACGGGTCTTGGCGCAAAACATAATATATTGATCAAGGATGCCTCAACTCTTGAGCGGCTATCCGGGATTCAGGCTGTCGTTCTGGATAAAACGGGAACCTTGACCGAAGGGAAGCCGAAAATAACGGATATCGTTTGCGTTAAAGGATTTTCTGAAGACGAAATATTAAGATTGTCAGCCAGCGTTGAAATGAGATCCGCGCATCCCCTCAGCAGGGCAGTTTTGGAGGAAGCGAACAAGAGGGGTATAAATTTTTCTGAAAATGCGGAAAATTTCAGATCATTGTCCGGATTAGGTTTGGAGGCGACAGTGGAGGGGAGGCATGTTCTGGCAGGCACCATGAAGCTTATGAAGGACAGAAATGTCGATGTTTCAGTTCTTCGGGGAGATTTTGAGCAAATGCTAAATGAGGGAAAAACGATAATTATGATCGCAATAGACGGAAAAATGGCCGGAGTGCTTGCTGCCGCTGATCCCATAAAGTCCACTGCAAAGATCGCCATATTGCGCATGAAGGAACTGGGTCTGGAGGTGGCAATGATCACCGGCGATAACAAAAAAACCGGAGAAGCGGTCGGAAAGCAAGTTGGCATTGATCGCGTTTTTTCCGAGGTTCTGCCTGAAGAAAAATCCATTTATGTGAAGAAACTTCAGGATGAAGGAAAATTCGT
>Ga0172379_10008002_pt1 | contig 13486 bp, 15 predicted proteins | sample GrowelOW334metaG_FD_119756 | JGI IMG/M metagenome (GOLD analysis project Ga0172379, IMG submission 119756) | Groundwater microbial communities from an aquifer near a municipal landfill in Southern Ontario, Canada - Groundwater well OW334 metaG | ecosystem: Environmental > Aquatic > Deep... | reverse complement strand
GGTCGGCTCTGGTACAACTGTGCGTGTCTGTCGTGACCCATAAATACCGGTTCCGTCGTTGACTGTGTAAGACACAGTCAAGTCAAACGGTGCTGCACTTTTTACATAAGACTCAACATTACTAAGCCCAAATGTTGTTGCGTCAAATGCAACAGCGACTCCTGCGTAGAAAATCTTATCAACAAGAGTGTTCCCTGAAATAGGATGTGATGGATTGTAATTAATGTCATCACCTCCGCCTAAAACGTGATTTGGCCCATAATCAACAGCGAATATTGGACCAACACCATAGGTTAATCCTGCAAGTGTTCCAGAACCACTTAGTGTGGTTGATGGATTACTCATGACTTGATAACTGATGTTATCTGCACAAAACTTGTGAATACCATCACCTGCAAATATTGCATTCACATAAAACGCTGTGCCTTTCTCGCCATAAAACCGAGATAGTGGATCTGTAATTACTTCTCCAAGCCATACGCTTTGTCCAGAGTTATCAACCGTGATGTCGCCCCAATGAAGTTCATTTGGTGCGAAAGAGTATTCATCAGGGTAAGATGGGGAGTAGCTAGTTGGGCTAGCCCCGGTAGACAAACAATACAGTACACTCCAAGTATAGCTACCATAAGACGACGAGATCGGTGGAGGACCAACAGATGCAGTGGTTGTAATGACAACTGTACCTTGTGAGATGGTAACCAAAGTTACCAATAGAGCTACGACGAGTAACAACGAACGGAATGGCAATAACTTCTTCATTTTTATACCCTTTCAATTTTTCTATTTTCAAGTTAACAACAATAAACACTACAACGTGCCTATTTTTAATCTAAATTCTATTATACAGCAGATAGCTCAAAAAGTCAAATACTACCAATCGATTGCTCCTGGTGTGAAAATAGCAATCGAAATATTGAGATGATCACTTGTGCGTTGAAGATTGGTTGGTGGATTATATCCCTCACTATTAATAGCCATAACCATGTAATCTGTGCCATTGGATGCGTAAGCATAACAACGTTTTGGGGGTGTTGTGGATTTAGCAGGATCTTTTGGTAACGTGGAAATATATTTTGTAACTAAGCCTGGAATGTAACCGTCAGACAGATAACCAGATCCAGTAACGCCGCTAATACATTGCGATATTTCAGCTTTAAAAGTTGTGGAATCCCCAACAGCAAAAGTTGCAGGATACGATCCAACATCCAACCGATACATCTCCAAAGCAATTTGCAATTGTTTCAAATCAGATAATCGTGTCATATCGCGGGCTTTTTTCTTGGCTTGTTCAAGCGAAGCGAGCACGATACTCGACAACAGTCCGATGATAGAAACTACCACTAACAGTTCAATGAGTGTAAAACCTTTGTGAGTTGTGTTGGTCATGTTGTGTGGATTTCGTGTTCTGTGTGGGATCATCTCGTTTTGTTTCTTTCTTAAACTAAGTATAACAAATTGAGTTTGCGGGGCAATTATTAAATTATTATTATCTAACAACTCTATGCAAATTTTTGTGTGGCATGTTATAATAGCGAAACTTGTTAATTTTTTATTATTAAAATATATTCATGTTAAAAAAAGTTTTGCTCATTGATGACGATCCACAAATTATTGAACTATACAGTATTGCTTTTAATACTTCAGAATTTGATTTGTTGGTTGCAGATGGTGGAGTCAACGGACTGGCGAGTGCCATTGGAATGATGCCTGACCTCATCATGCTAGATATTAAAATGCGCGATATAGATGGCATTGAAGTTTTGCGTCAATTAAAAAACAACAAACACACAGTTTCAATTCCTGTTGTAATGTTTACAAATATTACCGATATTAAAGTGATTGAAGAAGCAAAAAAAATGGGAGCTGTTGATTATTGGGAGAAAAGTAAAGTTAATCCCAAAGAAGCTTACGCTAGAAGCAAAAAAATATTAAACATGGAGTAGAGAAGTAAAAAAACCGCCCATATTTCAAATGGGCGGCTACTTTTTGCTTTGCTCTTTTTTACTCTTCCATGTACCATTCGCCTGATCTGAACGGTAAATTTTGTTGGGCGATGAGATTATAGAAGAATTCCTTAATTTTGGGCAAAAGTTTAGAATTTTCTTTTGCTCCAACAATTACAACTGTTGGAAGTTCTTCGATAATGTTTTGTGAACACATTACAGTAAATCCCTCCGCTTTCAATGCCTTAATGATTTCTTTCCACGCGGAATGTTTTTCGGAAAGATTCACCTTAGCCCTTTCTTTTCTTTCCTTTTTAACAACCAATTTAAATTCTTGAAAAATTCTTGACATACCATCTCCTTGCTATTTTTTGGGTAATAGCAACCCATAAAAGGTTGAATTGTTGTAGAACAAACTCTGTTAATTTAGAATCAGTTTAGACAAACCTTACTTATTAAAGTAAAGTAACGTGAATGTTCTTCTCTGGTGAATTGATGCGTCAGTTCGTACATGACATCCATGATTGTTGGAAAATCTGCCAATGGAAGCCTAAAACCAAGGATTTGTTTCTTCAGTATCAGAACTTCAACACTCAGAAGCTTTCCGTCTTTTGCTGCTTGCTCTAGTTGAGCCAATGCTTCTGACTCGGACCAGACTTCGTCTCCCTTTGATTTATCTGAGAAAACAATGTGTCCGTGCTGTCCGCAATTACAGATTTCAAAATGTGCTATCCGAAGAATTTTAGATACACACACCCTTTTTCTTTTTTTCCGTGGCCGGTGAGAACATAGGTTTAGAACAATTTGGACAAGTTCATTCGGATTCAATTTTACGGCTTTTCCATTTCCTGTCCACCTATTTTTATCAACACTATATGTCACCTGTACATGAAATTTGTCGCTGAGCTTCTGATAGGTCTTACCACTAACTCGACAATAAATACGATTTACTTTGAGTTTGCGGATGGGCTGTCTTTTCCCAGAAACTTTGTAGTTCGTGGGTTTAATTTTACGTTTACGCTTTTGGGAATCACTCATACATCATCTCCTTATTTCATGGGTTTTGGTTTATGTGAAAGATCTTGTTTTTACGCTAGATATGACGTTAGCACGAATATTCTTGTGTGTCAAACTTTATCTGGTAATTCTAGGCTTTGTTGAAATAACAAAAACCCACTGAAGTTTGACCTTCAGTGGGTTAGTTGAAAATTGTTGGTAACAGTACTCTCCAGATAGTGATACTTGCCATAACGGGAGGGAAGATTACACCGATGAATGTCACAAGTCTTTCAAATCCGTGACAACGCGGATAAGCTTTCACCCAAGCTACAAAAACAAACACATTGACAAGAATCTGTAAGCACCCAGCAAGAACATTTAGTCCTGCAAAGAAATTGGTGCAGTTCGCGACCAAGAAGAACGAGAAACCGGTAATTCCTGAAATTACTCTCCATTTTTTGGAATTGTGCTCAATTCGGATTTCTTTTACTGAGGATGTCATAAACACCTCCTTTCTGCACACAATTATATCATACGTATAACATTTGTCAATGATTACGAGCAAGCGCAGTTGTACACTCCAGAAAATGGCACAGTGGGACAATTTAAGTTAACAGCAATGTTAGTTGTTTTAAGTGTCCCAGAAGAATCCACACAAACATATGATCCAGTACCAGTAAGGGAAGATGGTAATCTTGCAGAAATAGCATAAGAGGTTGGACTTACTCCACAAAATAGATTGGACTCAGTAACTGAGGCATTGGATAAAGTAAGTATGTCAGCAATAAGTTTCGAGCCGCCAGATAAATTATCAGCAAGGAAACCTACAGAACATCCTCCGTGTAAAGCTGTTTCAAAAACAAATGTATTACTATACACAACGCTCGACATACGATACGTTTCAGCTGCTGTACGTAAATTTATCATTTCACTCACTAGACGTGCATCTCGCGCTTTATTTCTAGCATTATTAAGAGAAGCTAATACAATGCTCGACAATAATCCGATGATGGAGATAACCACTAGTAGTTCAATTAAGGTGAAACCTTGAATCTTATTCTGAGAGTTCATGTCAGTTGATTGTAACAAATATAATTCTAATCACAATCTATTGAACTTCAAAGTTTAGGTGAAGTTATAGTCTGTGTAAAGGGGAAGTTGTTGATATAAAAAAGGTCTGGCATACATATTGTCAGACCTCATTTTTTATTTGTTTTTGACTTTGCTCAATGCGAGTTTTATTTTATCGCAAAGAGTTTTGACACCTTTGTCACATTGCTCAGCAAGTTGATTAAGTTTTGACAGATCTGAATCGGAGAAATTAGAAAGAAATTTTTCCAACGATATGTCAGGGGTTTCAAGAAACGTCGGTAACGACTCGGATAGAAGTGTGAGCAGAGACATTAATGAACCTCTTCTTCTTTCTGGTCTGCTGGCTATTCCGCCCACCTTATGTCCTTTTTCTGTCGCCGTGATTTCTACATAATGTCTGGCCGCTTTCAGTCGTATCTTTTCGTCAACGATATGCTTAGCTATTTCGAATTGTAGCCCCATGGGGAGTTTTGTAAGTAAAATAGCAATTGCAAATTTCAGACGACTTTCAAAAGGAACGCTGCAGTCCATCATGTCAACAACTCTTTGATCTAGCTTTGTCAAACTTAAGTGTTGGTAAACCCAGCAATCAGATTTAGCAAACATAGCTGCAATTTCTGGAACAGTGTGTTTCTTCGTTGTGTAGATTCGCATTAAAACCTTTGCGATTTCGTAGGGAGTATGTCCCTTACCTCCGAAGTTGCCGACAACTGATCTTACGAGGCGATCATCAAGACTTTCTTGTGGCACAATAATTGCTCGTATTGTGTCGCGGTTGATTAGTCGGCAAGCACGCCAACGACGTTCGCCGTCAACAATGATGTAATGTCCTGGATGTTCAGTGTCTACCACCACATCTATCGGTTTTTTCTGACCAACCTGTTTGATACTTCTGGCTAAATCATCAAGCGATTTTTTGTCAAAAAATATTCTTGGCTGGTCCTTCCATGGTTGAACGTGGTGAATCGATAAAGTTTTTACCATTTCACCTTCTCTTCTTGTTTGCTCAATCCTTTCCTTTAATTCTTCAGTTGCAATTGCCATAATATGGCCTCCTTTTTTAAAGAACAATTATATTGGTTGACCTCTTTCCTTGAGAGGATTACATTACAAGCTGGCTTGAGACTACAAAATAATTGGTAGGAAGTCAATTGAAGGGAAGTAAAAGAAAAGCCCCTCAACGTTTTTGTTTTGGGGCTTCATTATTACACTTAAGCTTTTACTGTACTGCCCTGAGATTTATTCCTCAGGCATTCTTCTTTTTTCAGGAATTGTACGAGGGTTTCTTTTCCTGCCTTTTTTACAATCTCTGCGTTAAGTCTTTTTTTATCCCAGCCATCTGATCTCAACATACCGCATTCATATGGTTGTCGAAGTCTATACATCATTCCATGGAAAACTTTACAAGGAATGACTCCACCAAGATCCATCATACGTTGCAATCCTTCACTAAACGGACAGGCAGAGCAAATCATTTCTTCATAGTCTTTACTATAAATGACTTTTTTCATTTTCTTATACCAATCCCAATAGTATATCTTGCCGTCGGGAGGTGGAGGTACAGCTTGTCCAGAATCAATCTTCGGACAATCTTTTGGGTGTATAACTCCAAACTTTTCTCCTAGTTTGGTTATCAAACGTTGCGATATTTGTTCCGCTACTTCAATTTCCTTGGCGAGATTGCCGTTAGGATCTTCAACTCGACCGTCTGCCATATTGTGCTTGGTACGCCAAATCATTCCACCTAATGCTTCAATTATTTCCCAATATTCAACTTCGGTTTTCGGCTCTCTTTTTAGTTCCATTCTTTCACTCCTTTTCAAAAAACTGAGTATTGTTTGCAAATAATTGCCACACAGCAAAATATTCAAATTTCTGTTTGTAAAATAGCACAATATAATATATCTGTCAATTTTGCTTCGCACCTTGGAAAATGTTCGAACTTGTGTGGTGGAAGGGAAGTTGTTGGTATAAAAAATGGGAGAACTTTTGTCCTCCCATTACGTTTGCAGATTATTATCTGCGACAACATAAACCCGTTGTCACGGTGACACTTCTTAGACTACTTGCCTCTGCCACCGCCTTTGCCACCCACTCCGCCACTGCCACCTTTGCCACCGCCATCATGATCTTTGGAACACAACACAGTAATCACCTCCTTTCAAGGTTTTACAAAGTTTACTTGTGAAATAATGAAATACTCGCTACGTTTTTTCTGTAAGTAGACTAGCACATAATGATGTATCTGCCAATTTTGCTCTGCCTCGTTGGGGCTGTTAGAACTTGGCTTGGTCAGAATTTTTCTTCTTGCTTTTTATTACGCCCACAATACCGAGGATAACTGCCAGAAGTCCAAGTAGCTGTCCTCCAGGACTATCATCGATTCCACTATATACAAACATAAATACACCAAATGATATTGCGAGAAAAGAATATATCATTCTACTTTTATGCATATGAAGAATTATATCGTAATCATTCGGGTTAACCAAGATAAATTTGCTCCGCGACCTGGACTCGAACCAGGAACCAATCGATTAACAGTCGATTGCTCTACCATTGAGCTATCGCGGAATAATTCATAGTATATCTAAAAATTACGAGTTTGCAATAGAAAAAAACGGCAAAAAGTCATGTCTATGCTAATATCTATATATGTACATAAAAGTGCGCGTTGTTGCTGGTTCCAAAAAAGAAGAAGTAATTTTGGAAAAACCAAACTATTTCAAAATTTTTGTGCGCGAAAAGGCTAAGCAAAATATGGCCAACAAACGTATCTTGGAAATTATTGCTAGAGAGTATCATATAAAACCGGCTGAGGTACGAATCATAAGTGGACATCACTCGCCAAGTAAGCTTTTAAGTGTTGATATAGAAAAATTGTAACAAAATGAACACAGGTTCGGTATAATAGAGTAGGAAGGTGCGGACATTATCAACTAGTAAATGCGTATGAATATTCGAACAAATACACATGGTATAGAGTTGACGTCGTCAATATCGGAATATATCGAAAAGAAACTCATCACAATAGAAAGACTTCTCCAAGACGTCCCGCCAGAAACATTAATTGAAGTTGAAATTGAAAAAGATTCCAAACAACGTAAAGGTCAAGGATTTAAAGCAGAAATAAATATATTTTTACCAAATAAACGCCTTTTTGCGTCGGCTGATCACGATGATTTATATGCGGCTATCGATGAAGTAAAAGATGAAATTTTAAGCGAACTTAAAAAGCAAAATACAAAAAGACGAGATGTTATGAGACGGGGTGCTGCCCGAGCAAAACAACTTTTCCAACGAGTTGGTTCTTACTTTACTCCTCGCAAAAAATCTGAATAAGACATTTCAGGTTTTCCTTCAGGGACAACTGTTTTTATGGTTAGTTGGCCGTCTTGATAAGAGGCTTGTTTAATCGTGACTCGAATATTTTTTCCTGCATTTTTCCCGCCCAATTCTTTAAAAAAGTATGTTCCTGGCCAACCGGAATATGCACAGATTTTGAGATAGTTGGCATAAGGATTGTTGTTGAGGTCAATCAATCCATCAGTTTTTGTAATTTTCTTACAATATGTTGCTTTGGTGTGGTTTTGTTCTTTTTCAATAATTTTTCCTGAAATCCAATCTGGAATCATTTTTGCCAGAAGTTCTCCGCCTGTGTGTGCTGCGATGTTTTCAAGTGTTGGTGCTTCTACTGGCCAAGTGCCGATTTTTTCAATCGGAATTTTTTCCTGTACAACTATCGGTCCATGATCCATTTCTTTGTCTAGGTGCATGATACTGACACCGATATCTTGATCGTCGTTTAGAATATTTGCCTCTATAGGGGAAGGTCCACGAAATTTTGGTAAAAGGGAAGGGTGCACGTTGAGTGTTTTGTGTTTAGGAATTTCTAAAATATTTTCTGGAATAATTTTGCCGTAGGCGGCAACTATAAATAAATCCCAAGATTCGGTGAAAAGTTCGAAAATTTGTGAAGTTTTTTCTGCAGAACCTTCTTTCAAAGTTGTTGGCTGTATAAATTTTATATTATTCTCTTGTGCCCAAATTTTTACTGGCGGCGGTGTAAGAGTAAGTCCACGTCCTTGTGGTTTGTCTGGTGCGGTTACAATAAGTGCTGGCATGACACCAGTTTTTTTTAACTCTTCAAGAATTGTTACTGCAAATGCAGGTGTACCAAAAAAAACTATTTTGTTGGTGTTTGATTTATTTGTGATCATGAGTAGTTTTAGGTTCAATCTTACGTACAGATTTGCGTTCAGTTTTGTGCTCAGGCTTTTTATTTAATCCTTGTTTTTCTGGAGGAATATCTTGCAAGTCTTTGGCAGTGTCGGTAAAAAGTATGCCGTTGAGATGGTCTGTTTCGTGTTGGAAAATTTGCGCTAGAAGTCCAGAGGAACCACGCTCTATTTTCTGTCCGTTTTCATCATACGCTCGAATTGTCGCACGCGAAGCTCGACGGATTTTGCCATATAGATATCGTACCGAAAGACAACCTTCAGTCATTATTTTCTTGTCTTTGGAAATTTTAATTATTTCTGGATTGATAAAAAACAAATCTGGATGAGGATTTTCTTTTTTCTCAAAATTATCAAACACACGACCCGAAATGGCAAAAAGTCTTTTTGGCACACCAATCTGCGGAGCGGCCACAGCCACGGCATCATCCTGGCTTTGCATCGCATCGTGCATATCGGACAGCATTTTCTTGAATTCAGGTGTATTAATAGTCGACAAATCCACTGGTTCAGCAGTTTTGCGCAATAATTGGCTATCTCTCTGGAGTATTTTAACCATAGGCAAATGATAACAGGATATATGGTTTTAGTCAAAAAAGTTTCTGTATAAAAAAAGAGAGTTGGTTAGACTCTCTTGGTTTCTTTTTTTTACTTGTTGATTAAAGACTCTTCTTGTTTTTTGTGTTTTTGATAATGCTCAATCATCCACACCCTATCATCACCGGTTGCAAGTTTACTAAAAATTTTGTGCGTAATCTCGTTGATGAGGAAACGAGTAGAACCTTCAGGTGCGTATGTGTGGTAGGAATTGTTACTTTTTTTCATGAGCTTAGAGGAGTCAACTAACGCTTCCATCATGAGCCCCAAGTTTTCATTTTGGTCTATTAATAAGTAGTCGGCCAGTATGTTGGAGAATTGCCCTTTGAAGTTGAAATCTTGTTGCCATTTAGAATTGCGATCGGCCAAGCGGGATGCTCTCATTATCAAAGTCCAGACTTTATTTTCAAAATCGTCATAGCGATCGTCTAATTTTCTGAGCACAACCACTGCTTTTAACAGTCCCAGAATGCATCCGTGTTGAAAATAAATCGACTGAGGAACGTCTCGGACTTGGAAGGTTTCTGCAATTTTATCCAAGAGAATACAGCGCATACTGCCGAAGTCTTTAGCGGGACAAATCAACAACATGGACGCTATGATCGCTCCAACCTGCATAGGCCTAATGTCGTTGTAATGATGTGACGAGAGGTCGTTAATTATCAAATCACAAAGTTTTTGATAATCTAAACTCTTAGTAATATGACTCCCGATAATCAAATCATAAAACTCATTGAATTTTTTTGGTTCCAAACCTCTTCGCCAATCTTTGGCCCAATCATAAAATAATTCTCTTACAACTTTACTGTTTAACATAATACACATCCTTTCAGATGAGTTCCCCTTTCAGGGAACAATTTATGGAAAAGAACTGCACTTTGTCCTTTCAGACTAAGTGATTAAGACAACAAGTCTTAACTGACGCACTCTACCATATAAGTATGTGGTAGTCAAACGCATCGTAATGTTTTTGTTACAACAAACTTTCTGGATCTACGGCGATTGTGAATTGAGGGGGGAGTGCAAGTAGTTTTGCTAATAATTCTTCATCAATCCACTTTTTGCGGGGAACTTTAATAACTCCGTGCATTGAAAATTGTCCGTCGGCATTTTTTATAAAAGCAGGGAAAAGTGCTAGCTCGTATGGTTTAAAATATTCTTTGATATCTTCCATTTCTTTTTGTACTGTATCTTTTCTGCCGTGCAAACTAATTTTAATCAATACTGAAAATGGTGGGTAGTTGAACTTTTGACGCTCTTCTATTTCGTCGCGATAAAAGTCCAAAATGTTTGATCTAAGGGCATGGTTAAAAATGCGTTCTTCAACGGCGCGTGTTTGTAAAATAAAAGATTTCTGAGCGGCATTTCGTAATTGCAAAAGTGTATACAGTAATCGCTCGTGAATACGGAAATCAGGAAGAGAAAACAATGCATCAATTGACACGACGGCGGTGTGTTCTACTGGTTCAAGATATGAGATCATCATTTCTGTACCGATTAATATGGCAGCAGGTTCGGACATAAACTTTTTCATGACTATTTGGATCTTTTTGTCAGTCGGAGTTGTGTCGCTATCTATTTTGAAAAGTGGTGTGTTAGGGAATTTATCTTGCAGTTCTTTTTCTAGTCCTTGTATGCCTATGCCAAGCATTACCAGTTTCCAGCTGTCGCAGTTTTTACAATGTTCTTCCGCGTTTCTCTTTTCGCCGCAACGATGACACAGAAAGAAAAATTGTTTTTCACCATCAACTGTATATGAGTGAAGTGATGTCGGAGCGTGGCATGTGTTGCATTCCACAATAGTTCCACAATCGCCACAAAGTGTTAGTGGTGCCAATCCTCGTCGTACTGTGAATATCACAATTCGTTCTTTTTTTTCAATTGTTTTTTTAATTGTTTCAATTAGCTCGTCACTTAGGATTTGAAATTCGCGTCCATGCGATGGACTGTATGGCTTCATGTCTACGAGTTGTTCGTTGGTGTTTTGCATGCGCAAGCGATAGCTTGGAGAAATGATTTCTTGGCATTCGCCAGACTCATGTCGCCAGAGCGTTTCAACACGCAGGAGTATGTCACCGTATACAATTTTAATTTTATTTTTCTTGGCAAAAATTTCAGCAAAAGTTCTGATATCTAAAAATGGTCTTTGTAAAGATTTGTAACCTTTGCCGTTTTCTTTTTCGATTATAAGCAGACTAATGTCTTTGCGAGGTAAGCAAAGAAATTTTCCTGTACCGATAATAAGGAGTGGGTGAGTGCTCTGGGTCGCTTCCTGCCAAGCTTTAAGAAGTGCGTTTTGTGCCATGCCACTATGTAGTAGGACAGTGTAATCTTCTATACCTTTGGCAAGTGCGTCATATATTTTTCGAGCATCTTGGAAAGAAGGTGTACAAACAAAGACGGATTGTTTTCTGGCAAATGATTCTCGAATGAGAGATTTGTATTGTCCTGCGCGTTCTTCAAATCCGGCTTGCAGTACAAATTCTTCGTGAATATGATGAAAATCAGGAAGATCAGGTTTGGTTATTTTCTTTTGAGCGTGTTCCAAAATTATTTTTGGAATGAGTGTGTTGAGTATGCTTCCTGTCGTAGCTGCGGATCGTCGTCCTGTTTCAACCACGCTTTCAATGAATTCTGCAGAGAGGAAATCATGATGAGAAAGTTTCTCGATTTTTTTGATAGCGTATGGCGCGGATTTGATGGCTGATTTAGCTTCAACCACATCTTCCACTTTAACCACAAGTCCGTGGATGCTTTTACTGCGTAGTGGTACAGAAACAATGGCCCCAGCTTGGATGTCTTCACCGGTAAAGTACGAGAGAGTTTCTTTGCCGATACCGCGAGAAATAGGAATAACTTCGATAATCTTCATACCTTCATACTCGCAGAAAAATGGATAAAATACAATAAGAAGATAATCACGAAATAATAAGAAAAAGCCGAGGTGTCCAAATGGCACCTCGGCTACTTTGATTGCTTGTTTTTATGCACTTACTCGTAAAGTACTATACCCGATTCTTCTTTTTTTGTTCCTCATCTCTCTCCTGTATTTTTTCTCCTTCATCTTCTTTATCTTCTTATTTTTTCTATTTATGGCTGTCATAAAACGACCTGATATAGCCTGTCCAATTTCTCTGACTTTTCTGTTGCTGAGCATATCGCCTTTGGTGACGAGTATGTCAGCTTTTAGGCTTTTGCGTTTGTGCCAATTATCAGAACGAGCCAAATCAAATGTTACCAAAAACTGAAAATTATTTTCGAAAACAAAGAAACCATCGATTCCAAATTCACGATCTAAAGCCGTGTCTATTGCGCAGTAAAGAAAAAGTTCCCCGTTGATCTTTTGAGACATACTGTCTTTTACTGCCTTGAAAATGTTTCTTGCGAAAGCCGTATGGGGTCTTCTTGGGTCCCAGCGGAAAACATTTTGCCGTCTGATAGTTTCAGAGAGACCTTCTTTAAATGTTATCCATCCATCGTCATGATAACCCTTTCTGTGATCATGCTTTGAGCTAATACCAAAAAAATCCTTTTCAAACTGGTAACCTTCTTGCTTTGCTGTTTCAATTCGACTGATGTAGGCTGGTGAGACAAAATTTCTTACCATTGCCAGCTCCCTTTTAAAAGAACGATATTATTTCGAAACACCCAATGTGTTTCGTACATTGGTATCGTAGGACTATATTTTATTGGTGTCAAGCCACCAAAAATTTTCTAAAACTCTTGGAAAGTTTTTATTTTTGCGCCGAGTAGATTGAGGCGGTTTGCCAGGTCTTCGTATCCGCGATTGATGCTATAAACATTGCGAAGTAGTGAAGTGCCTTTGGCAGCAAGCATGCCGATGAGAATAATTGTGGCAGGGCGAAGTGCGGGAGGGCAGACTACTTGTGCGGCATGAAGAGGTGTTGGTCCGTTGATAAAAATACGGTGTTGATCAGCAAGAATGGTTTCCGCTCCCAATTTGTCCAATTCAGTATAATAAATGGCACGTTTTTCATATATCCAATCATGAATGAGGGTTTGACCTTTGGCTTGTGTTGCGATTACTGCAAAGAAAGGTAAATTATCAATGTTGAGTCCTGGATAAGTTGAAGGATGGATTTTTTCTTCTAATGCTTTTAATTTTGAAGGTAATGTTTTTATATCAACGAGGTTTGTTTTGGAATTGTTTGCTTTGTATTCGCGTAAAATTTTGTACTTAAATCCCATCTTGGACATTTTGAGAAGTTCGAGTTCCAGGAAATCAATCGGACAGCGATTAATTTGAATTGATGAGTTCGTTGTTGCTGCGACAGCGAGAAAAAACATTGATTCTGTTGGGTCTTCGCTGGGGGAGTAGGTGATAGGAATGTTTATGGATTCTACGCCTTGGACAGTAAGAGTTGTTGTTCCAATACCTTCAATTTTTACACCAAGTGATTCAAGGAAAAAGCACATGTCTTGAACCATGTAGTTGGCAGAGGCAAACTTAATCACTGTTTTACCTGGAATAAGTGCTGCAGCCATAAGTACATTTTCGGTGACAGTGTCGCCTGATTCGTACATAACAATGTATCCAGGTTTTAGTTTTTTTGTTGAAATATAATAATGATCTGATTTGGTTTCGATTTTAATGCC
>Ga0172379_10008001_pt1 | contig 13488 bp, 11 predicted proteins | sample GrowelOW334metaG_FD_119756 | JGI IMG/M metagenome (GOLD analysis project Ga0172379, IMG submission 119756) | Groundwater microbial communities from an aquifer near a municipal landfill in Southern Ontario, Canada - Groundwater well OW334 metaG | ecosystem: Environmental > Aquatic > Deep... | reverse complement strand
TAATAAAAGAAGTATCAAAATAAACGCTTTTCATTTAAGCAAGCTTACTTAAATGAATAAAACAATAAGTTGTAAGTACGAACATCAAAACCAAATATTAGAATTGGGAAACTAACAATGACATTAAAATTGAATTTGTTATCTCCCACTACAAAATTGGTTTCTCTTTTACTTGTAAAACACTCACAAAAGCAAGATTGATTTAAAAGCGATTAATCCCGCGTGGAAATTTTTCTCAAAACAATCCTCTTCGTATAAAAGAACTATTTACTTCTGGATTTTAAGCGCTAAACAAGAAACGACTCAACTATCAAGACTGAACAAAGTGATTAAAGAAAGCGAGCAAAAAACAAAGAACATATTTCGCTAACAGCAAGTAATTTTTAAAAACGACAAACTCAGATAGAAAATTACAAACAACTATTTTCAAATATCAAAAAGATGATTTTGCTTGATAAAAAAATAATCTAAGAGGCTTTTCATTTTTTATGGTGTCACTATACAAATATTGACTTTAAAGAAGATTATATGCAATATTACATTAGAAATTTTGCTAGAACCAATTATAAAAAATGACAAAATATGAAACAGCCCTTAGCAATTTTAATCGCAGCATTGACCGTGACGACAACTTTTGGGCAAATCACGACAACTAAAGTCGCTTCCAAAGTTGAACAAACTGACAATACTCCCTACGACAGCATCAAAAACTTCTTAGGAAAAGAGGTTTATAAATATGTTGGACAAGAACTCTACTTGAATGGAAAAGCAGAAAGTTTGAGAGAATATGGCTATGAAGGTTTTTCTCTCGACTATACCAAAAGCTCCTTGACAGACAAATCAAATGTTTACAAATGTTGTGACAGCTACAATTCAAAATATGATGAATTGGCAGGTAAATATTTTACTGTTTTGGAAGTCATCAAACACCCTAAATCAGCAGAAAGTGAATATTTATATTCTAAGAAATTTTATTTGAAATTACAAGAAAAAGAAAAAAAGGATATTGTCTATTATGAATATGACAGCCAATATGAATATTTATTTCCATTTATTGATGTCGGTTATTTTACTAAACTAAAACAAACCCAAATCGGAAAAGAATATGTTGTAAGAGGTAAGAATTGGTTAGCATCTGGACCTATGACGGATATGAAAACTGGAAAACACGTTGAAAATTTTGAAGCTGGAACCAAATGGAAGTGTGTAGATATTACTATTGAAGAGAAGTATTTTAGTTTATCTCTAGTTCTTGAAAACGAAAAAAGCGAACAAATACCTTTAAGTATTGACAACGCAAATAGAACAAATTGGGTTTTTGAAGCAACACAAGCAGAGTTATACAAGAAAAAATTTGGTGGCGAGAATTGGCGAAAAATTTTAGATGGTAAGGTTAAAATTGGTATGACCAAAGAAATGTGTGAACTTTCTTGGGGAAAACCACAAAGCGTGAATGAAACAATCACATCTGGAAAAAAAAACGAACAATGGGTGTATGCTGACAACTACTTATATTTTGACAATGGTGTTTTGACAGCAATACAATAGATAAATAACTGGTGTTAACAGCACCTACCCAAAAGTGGCGGTGATATGCAACTTTGAATGTTCGCGCATCTATCAAACTTTGGTACGTAACGACAGTCTAATGTTTCAAAATCATCGACTAACTTCATTTTGGTTGCCTTTATGCAATCCAAAAAATCTATTCAACTGCGAATGCTAGTGGAGTTAGATATAGTACAATAGATTTTTTTTCTTAACTTGCTTTAGAATAATTGCTGGCAGTAATTAAAACAAATGAATGATATCTGGCACTTCTTAAGAGAATTTGAAAGCAAAGAGCTTGTCAAAAGGTTTATCAAAAAGAAATTTGATTACAGTTTAAATTCTTCAAAGGCATTTGAAATTACTTCCGCTTTCACTCAAGGAAGGGAATATTTCACTTCATACGTTAAAGCAGATATTTCTGTAAAACCTCTTCTTCAATATTATGGTATTGTAGCATTGAGTAGAGGTTTGATTCTTATATTGAATAAGAGTGCTAGAGAAAATAATATTACACCATCTCACGGATTGAAAATTAAAAATTGGAATGATATTGTAAAGTTCGGAAAGCTTGAAGATGTAATTATGAAATCTTCGAAGGGGACGTTTACAGAACTAATAAATGTGACTAAAAATAAGTCATATTTTAGAGCTGGTTGCAGCGGCATTAATTGGCATGTTCAATACGATGTACCTTCGGAAGATATAGAATTTAACCTTAAAGAAATTTCTTTATGTTTTCCAGACCTAAATCAATCGGTAAAATCTTGGCTTAACGTAGAAGTTCCTTCAAGAGCATTGAACAAATTAAAACATCCTAACGAACATCAACTTGAACTAGAAATTCAGGGGAAATATGATGTGAATTTATTAAGTCAAATTTTTCCTTCTTCAATATTTCAAGGATTAGAAATTTCAGAAGCTGAAAATAATTGTATAGTTAGGTTTAATGAAAATCAAATGCCAAACCTTTCTCAAAAGTGGGTAAGTGCTTTCCAAGTAATTGGGGATCCATATGTTACTCCACCGTTTCAAAATGGTATATTTTTGAATGACATATCAAAAATGTATTCGGCTTCATTTGTTTTCGGAACAATATCTCGATATTATCCATCAACTTGGAGTAATATCAACAAAGGTATAGCTAATGACGGTGTTCTTCCGTTCGCTATTAATCTTATGGACTTTTTGCAAGATAAGTATCCAAAGATTGTAATGGATTTTATAAAATCGCCCTATGAATTTGAAAATAAATAACTACTGCTAACTTGATCTCACAGAAATTTTACAAACAGTTTTTCTAACACCCAAACCATTTAATTCTTACTTTTATTCTTCACAGCCAATGCAATTTTCTCCGCCGTAATCGGCATTGACTTAATCCTTATTCCAAGCGCGTCCTCAACGGCGTTTGCTATTATCGGTGCTGCGGGAATCATCGTGTGCTCGCCCATTCCACGCGCGCCGTAAGGTCCATCGGGTTGGGCAACTTCAATAATTATCGGAACAACTAAATCGGGAATATCCATTGCCGTCGGAATTTTATAATCGGAAAAATTCGCGTTAATAAGTTTTCCTTTATCATCAAAACGCATGTCTTCATATAAAACCGTTGCAATGCCTTGCAGAATTCCGCCGGTAATTTGTCCGTTCACCAAATCGGGATTAATCGCTTTGCCGCAATCAACCGCAAGCACAACTTTTGGAATTTTTACTTTCCCGGTCTGTTTATCAATTTCAATTTTTACCGCAGCCGCTCCAACCGTGTAATGCACGTTCGGATGACCGCCCTGGCTTGTTTCGGGATCGCTTAACGCGGAAGCAAATTCCGGCATGAACATTCCCCGTCCTATAATTGGTCCGCCTCTAAATGTTCCGTCTTCTTTTTGAATTCCCGAAATAATAAAATTCTTTAACGGCAAAGAAAAATCTTTTTCAACTTTTGATCTTACACATTCATCTTCTAAATAAAGTTCTTCCCTTTTTTTTCCGTTTGCTCTTTCAATTAAATCAAAGATTTGTTCGCGCGCATCTTCAGCGGCTTGTTTAACCGCGTTGCCGCAGCCCCACGTAACATGCGATGCAACCGTTTGCCATTCGTACGGATTGCGGTCTGTGTCGGGAGTTTCCACTCTAATTTTTTCTACCGGAACAGAAAGCACTTCCGCCGCTATTTGCGCAAGCACCGTCAAATAACCCTGCCCGATTTCCATTCCGGAAACAAGAATATTTAGACTTCCATCTTCATTAAATTTTAGAAACGCCGACGAAGAAGCATTCGGCGGCATAGCGGGAGCTTTCCAAAATAATGAAAACCCTTTCCCGATAACTTTATTCGGATCGGAAGAAGTTTCTTTCTTTCCCCATTCAATTTCTTTTGCAACTTTATCTATAGCTTCCATCAAACCGTTCGGATTCATCTTTGCGCCGTACGTAAGTCTGTCACCTTCGCGGATCGCATTCTTTTTTCTAAACTCAACCGGATCCATTTTTATTTTTTTTGCAAGTTCATTTATGTGAGATTCAAGTCCGAATAAAAATTCCGAATAACCGAAACCGCGATATGGTCCGCCGGGAGGTAAATTTGTATAAACGCAGTACGAATCAATTTTAATATTTGGAATTCGGTACGGACCGGTTGCAGAAAGTCCGGCAGCGTTTACAACGTTGGCGCCGTATTCAACATATGCGCCGGCATCCCAATAGAGTGTGTGTTCAAGCGCGGTGATCGTGCCGTCATTTTTAACACCGACTTTCAACCGCGCAACAACGCCTTGCCGTTGATATGTGTTGTAAAATTCTTGCGCACGAGACCAAAGTATTTTTACAGGATTTCCTTTTACTTTTGTAGCTAGAGCAGCGCCGAGAATTTCCATTGATACTCCTGCTTTGCCTCCAAAACCACCACCAACAAATGGAGTAATTACTCGCACATCTTTATGTTGAAATCCAAGCGGAGCCAAAGCCTCGGCAAATAAATGCCTCTGTGTATGCGGAGATTGCGAAGCCGTCCAAACAGTTAACCTGCCGGAATGATCAAGCAAACCAACAGCGCCGTGAACTTCCAAAGCGCAATGAGCATAACGGGGAACGGTGTAAACATCATCAAGAACAAAATCAGAATCGGCAAATGCCTCTTCAACATTTCCATTCCGCACTTTGCGAAGGTGTGCAACGTTGGAATCTGTTTGCGGAAAAAACCAGGGAACGTGATGATAATCTTTTAAATCAGGATGAATGAGAAACGGCGAATCACCCAACGCTTGTTGAACTGATAGAACCGGTGTTAATTCTGTGTAATCAACTTTAACAAGCTTAGCCGCGGCTATAGCGGTTACAGCGTCTCTTGCAATTACGGCGGCAACTTGCTCACCAACAAACCGTACCCGGTCTTGCGCAAAAATATATCTGTCGTGCATGTAGAGACCAAAGCGGAAAGGAAAATCTTTTCCGGTAACAATTTTTACAACTCCGGGTATTTTTTCTGCTTCAGTAGTATCGATCGAATTTATAATCGCGTGAGCAAATTTACTTTCTACAATTTCCGCAAAAAGTAAATTCGGTCCAAAATCCAGGTCATCAATAAATTGAGCGGTACCGGAAATTTTTACTTTCCCGTCAACACGCACCGAAGATTTTCCAACAAATTTGTATTCGTCCATAAAATTTCTCAACGTTATTTTACTAAATCAATCACTGCATCAATGATCGGTGAATAGCCGGTACATCGGCAAAGATTTCCCGCGATCGCTTCTTGAATTTCTTCTTTATTTGGATGAGGATTTTTTGCAAGCAGTTCTGTTGTAGAAAGAATTACTCCGGGAGTACAAAAACCGCATTGAAAGGAATTGTGTTTGAGAAACGATTCTTGCAGAGGAGTCAATCCGTTTTGCATAATTCCTTCAAGCGTTACCACTTCTTGATCTTCAACTTCGATTGCAAGAATAAGACAACTGCGTACCGTTTTTCCGTTGATCATAACAGAGCATGTACCGCAATCACCACGATCGCAGCCGCATTTGGGGCTGTTAAGACCGAGCCTGTCTCTTAAAACTTCAAGAAGAATTTCTGAAGAACTAACATCAATCGTTCTTCTTTCGCTATTTAATAAAAAACTTATTTCTTTTTTCATGAACATTTCTCCTAAAGGAAATCCGGAAAAATTAAATCACACTTTTTCCATACGCCGGACCGCCGCCGTTCAATCTTTCGATTGCAGCGGTTAAACCTCGTTCGAGCATCACTTTTGCCATGTGCATTCTATATTCTTTTGTTGCGCGAATATCGGTAATCGGTGCAATATCATCTTCAACTAATTGCTGAGCTTTTTCCACCAACTCGGGAACCAGTTTCATCCGGTTGATTAATCTTTCTATTCTCATTGCCCTAACCGGAGTTGGAGCAACCGCACCGAACGAGATGCGAAATGAATAATCATCAAAAGCGAGAATTGCGAGATTGACTTGTGCTAAATCTTCTCCGGCGTATCTGCGAAGTTTTACAAAACAACCGGAATGTTTTTTATCCGGTACGGGGATAGAAATTCCTTTCACAATTTCATTCTTAAACAACGCTGTTTTTCGATTACCGACAAACCATTGTTCAATAGGAATTTGTCTTTCACCAATTTGCCCGTCGGTTATAATACGCGCTTTATAAACGGATAAAACGGGACCGCTATCCATACATGGAACCGCAGAGCAAATGTTTCCGACCATCGTGGCGCGGTTTCGTATTCCAACAGAAGCAACGGTTTTGCTCATCTCCGCAATTATTGGAAAATGTTCGTTGATTATTTCCGAATCCATGAGTTCTGAAAAAGTTACTCCGGCGCCGATCCACAAAATGTTATTGCCAAGTCTAATATCTTTTAAAATATCAAGTCCTTTAATGTCAATAACAACATCAGGATGAACTGCACCGGTTTTTAATAACTCAACTAAATCAGTTCCTCCGGAAAGGATAACCGCATTTTTAAAACGCTGGAGAAGACCGACTACCTCATCGAGATTTTTAGCTTTTACATATTCAAATTGATTTTCAATTGCCACGACAAACTCCGCTGTTGAAAATTATTTTTCATCTTTTGGTAGAAATGCAACGATCCTGCACATCGCAGATTCAAGTTCAATTCCGCGAAGCGGGAAACAACCGATCCATGCACGTTTATTACTCAACTTGTTAATGTCTCCACCAAGATTTTCCGCGTGCACAATTTTTTTAGGAAACATTTTTATGTGCATCACTTGATAATATTCTTCTTGCGGAAACATTTCATCCCACGATTTAACTTTATATTTTTTGATCAACTTCTGCTCGGCTTCAACAAATCGTGCCGGATGCCATTGTCTGATGATCGTGTTCATCGGATGATCCGCGCTTCCGCAATCAACGCCGATCCATTTCAATTTCATTTCGAGCGCCCATTTGTGAAAGCCCGGTCCGGGTCCCGGATGTTTTACAAAATAGCGGACTTCATCAGATTGTTTTTGATCCCATGCATAGCGGTTATAACCGGTGTTGATAAGGAGGATATCGCCTTTTTTAATTTCAGCTTTGCTCATCAACATTTCAGGAGAGTAGAGATCGTAGTCGCCAACTTCTTTTGAAATATCAACAACAACACCTTGCCCGATCCATTCTTTCATCGGCACATTTCCAATCGATCTTCCGGAAGCATGAAAATGAATTTCACCATCCATGTGTGTTCCCACATGATTACTCGTGGTGATGATCTGTCCGTTTGCCCCTTGTCCCATATGAGCGCCGGCAATTCTTTTAAAGTATTGAATTCCCAAAGGCATATAACTCGGCCAGGGTGGAGTGTGAATGCTCAGTCGTTGAGTTAAATCATACACTTGAAGATTATCCATGAAATTTAGAAAATCGTTTGTCTTCATTTTTTTCTCCTAACTATTTTTTAGTTGATTTGTAAAACCGATGAATGCTTTTTTAAATGGATCGACGGGAGCTTCCAGAACTCCGGCGCCGATTTGTCCTATGCCCGCATTTTTATGAGCAACACCGGTATCGATAAAGGGCAGAATATTTTTTTCAATAACTTTTATCACATCAATTCCGGTTGGTGTTCCTCGAAAGTTTAAATAAGGAATTTTGTAGATATTATTTTCCGCTTCAGTTATTTCATACATTTTAAGCGTGTAATTCACGGCGTCGTTTGTGCTTCCACCGACGAACTGAACGATTGCCGGTGAGGCTGCAATTGCAAATCCGCCAAGTCCGTTTGTTTCTGTAATTGAACTATCACCAATGTCGGGATTCGCATCGTCTTTTGTATATCCCGTAAAATATAATGCTTCGGGAATCGGCGAAACACCGGTGAACCATTTATCACCCGTACCGGAAAGTTGAATTCCAAATTCAGTTCCGTTCCGCGCCATAACCACAACGATGCTGCTGTTCTCTATATTTCTAGCAGCATCCAAAGAAACTTTTGAAACGCCCATAGAAAGATTTAAAAAGAAATGATCGTTGCTGTTGATAAAATTCAAAACGCTTATCGCGTTTTCTTTTTCATTTTGATTAACAATTTCCGGCGCCAGTGTTCTGTATAGTAGTGAAGTTGCTGCACGGTTCCGATTGTGAACTTCATCTCCCATATGTAAAGCCTGCGCAATAATATTTTTGAGATCGATCTTTCCGATTTTATCAATTGCCTTTTTAAGCGATGGATAAAGGACGTTCTCCATCCATCGCAATCGCTCGATGACGCTTTCATCATACGCTCCATAGCGGAGAACTTTTCCAAGTCCTTCATTCATTGTACAAAAAGCTTTGTTGCCGAACTCTTCATTTTCTAAAATAAATACCGGCATTGATGGAGAGACTATTCCCGCCATTGGTCCAACCGTTGCATGTTCGTGACAAGGAGAAAATTCTATTTTGCCGGAAGAAGCAACTTTTTCCGCTTCTTCATAAGTTTTTGCAAAACCTTCATAGATCAACGCTCCGATTACTGCACCTTTCATCGGTCCACACATTTTATCCCAAGCTATCGGAGGTCCTGCGTGAAGCAAAAGATTTTTCTTCATCCCGGGAATTACGTCAATCGCTTTTCCCATTCCGATTAAAAACGGTTTGCTGTTTAAAATTCTTTTCACTGCTTCATTATTTGCGGTTTCAATTTTGTCTGAATTGTTTCTTATAACATCGAATAAAGATGAATCGGAAATTAAGGGCGGTTTCCAATCAACTTGAACTGATTGAACTTTTTGTTCATCGAGAGTTTCTTTAAATGATTTCAATCCGATGTTGATTACTTTTAGTTCACTTTCAAAAAGTTTATTCATTTTTCATCTCTTCTTTTCGATTAGAAACTTTGCCAGTTTGCTTGCCGCCGCGTTTGATTCCATAACGAGCACTCCCTCCGCTGCTAGAGCGGCTGCAACCGTTGTTCTGTTTTGCGGATCCTTCTCCGTTCCGGTCACGGAACAAACGATTGGTATATATGTTTGCTGTTGCGAAGTCATTTTTTTCACTTCCTTAATTACCGGAATAACTTCCGCAAGGGGATCCATGTTTGAACCATAACCCAAAACAATATCTAAAAGAATTACAGCTGTTTCGGGATCGTCCGCTTCGGCAAGAATTCTTTTATTCCTCGTTGAGTAATCGATCATCGGGTGTGGTTTTCCAATCGTAAATTCATCATCACCAAGATCAATGATCGTATGCTTCTCACTCTTCCATACATCTTTTAGTTTTTTCACTTTACCGACCGGCGTGTTTGAAAAAACTTCTTCAGACATATTTTGAAAAAACATTTGGGTTTCATCGCAGAAAGTTCCGCCACTAAACAACGCGCGTAAATACTTTTGCGTTTTATTTAGTTTAGCAGATTCTTTTTCAGCTCGAGTTTGCAATTTCGAAAATTGAGATTCTAAATCATTATAAACCGTTTCAATATTTTCCCCTCGCGAAAGAGCAACCGCCAACATAGAACCTTCTTCAAGTGTTTTTGCGACATTGATTTTGCTCTGTTTCAGTAAGGCGATTGAAGCATTTAGAAAAACACCAACGACAGGTTTTTCAATTTTATTAACGAGTTCGATAATTTTAATTATCACTTCATCTGCAGGCGGTTTTGAAACCAAAAGAATAACTTCAGTATTTTTATCTTCTGCAAGCGCTTTAATCCCTTCAAGAAACATTATTCCACCGACTTCTTTTTTTACATCGCGTCCGCCGGTGCCGATTGCTTGAGAAATTCCGCAACCGGAATTTGAAATAAGACAACTCACTTCTTGCAAACCAGTTCCCGACGCCGCAACAATCCCGATGTTTCCGCGGTTAACAACATTTGCAAAAGCAAGCGGTACACCGTTGATGATAGCGGTTCCGCAGTCTGGACCCATTACAAAAAGCCCTTTCTCCATCGCAAAATTTTTCAGTTCAATTTCTTTTTCGATTGAAACGTTATCGGAGAAGAGCATAACATTTAATCCGTTTTGCAAAGCTTTCATCGCTTCATCACCGGCGTATTTACCGGCTACGGAGATCATGGCAAGATTTGCATCGGGAAGAATTTTTAGTGCGGATTCGATACTTGAAGGGTTTAATGAGCCGGAAGATTTTGCTGTATCGCCGGATTTTTTTAGAAACTCGTTTATCTTTTGAGTAATTAAATCGGATTCATTTTGTGAACTGCATTTGTAGGCGATCATCAAATCCATGTCGCCGGCGTTTTGAAGTTCATCTGTAAGTAAACCGGAAGTTTGAAGCATAGATTTATTTTCCGGCGTTCCCATAACTGCCGCGGAGTCAAGTACGATATCAAGTTCGCTGATTTTTTTTGCGATAAGCATCAGCGAAACAGAATCAAAATATTCTCCCCTTTTCAAAATTCCTGTTACCATCATTAAAATTCCTTTTTATTCCGAACAAAAAACCAACACCTTGATCTGCACCGGAGGTTTCACCAAAAGAGAGCAAAGTACGGGTATTTTCAAGAATCTCATTTTGACCGGAGTACAAAATTGAGTGAATTAAATTTTTGAACTTATCGAACAAGGAACCATTTTTTGCAGCAAGTAGAAAAGCATTGGTAAATGCATTCTTTCCCTTTGCCGCTTCATAAATATGAGCAATTAAATTTGAATAATCAACCTTCTCAAGTTTTTGAATCACATTTAATGCGATTAAAAATCCCGCTATAAAGTCATCGCCGCTTGGCGTAAGCCCGAAACCGATGCCTTTAATCAGTTTTACTCCTTCTAAATAATTGGAAGAAGTAAAACATTCAATGGCAGAATCAAATCTTCTCACAAATTCAATTTCGTAAGAAAATTTGAAATTCTTTTTTCTACTTTCATCTAACAAAAAAGTTAAGCTTTTTGTGGATGAATTTTCAATGAGCGCTGTTTCAAAATGATCGAGATTCTGTAAAAATCTTTTTTCATTAAAATTGATGATTTCTATTTGCGAATCGTATTTCTTTGAAGTTTCAAAAAAAACTTTTGCACCATTCAATAGGAAATGATCTTCGGCGATAATCAGCTCTTGAAGTTCACTGAAATCAACATCGTCAACAACAATATTAAATGAACCACCACCGATAGAGTTGTTGACGATAAAAACAAAAGCATTTCCGGAATAAAAATTTATAACTTTATCGAAACGGGAATGAACGTTATAAATTCCTTTCTCTAAATGATCGCCAAAGCTCAACAGCTTTATCATGCTTTATAGAAGATCATTCCTAAATGCTTCTTATATAAATCTTTGCGAACGACTTCAACTTTCCCATTTACCTTCATTCCGATTTTTGGATTTTTAATGTCGAGCTGTCCGGTAATTCTATTTCCGTCTTCAAGTTCAACAATACCAAGCGCAAGTGTAACAACTTCATAATCAGATGGGAGTGTGTACAACGTTGTAAATGTTAATAACTTTCCATTTTTCGGAAGCGGCACAATGTCAAATTCGTTGTGATCATTTTCTCCGCACTTTTTACAAATGGTTTTGTAGGGATAATGGAGCTCGCCGCATCTCTTACATTTATAAGCATAGATATTTAATTCCATTTTCTTATTCCTTTATAAAAGTTAGACATACAACATTATTACCGAAGCCGCCAAAATTGCATGTGAAACCGACTTTGGCATTTTTCACTTGCCGCTTTCCGGCTTCGCCGCGTAATTGTAAAACGATCTCGTGCGCTTGACCTACGCCGGTAGCGCCGACCGGATGTCCTTTCGCTTTTAACCCGCCTGAAGGATTGATAGGAATTTTCCCGCCGATTTGTGTCTCTCCTCTTTCAAGCGCAAGATGTCCTTCTCCTTTTTTGAAGAAACCAACTTCTTCACTTTCGGCAATTTCAAGAATTGTGAATGCGTCATGCAGTTCAGCTACACTTACATCTGAAGGTTTTACTCCTGCCATTTTAAAGGATTGCTTAGCCGCTTCTCTTACTGCAAGAAGTTCTGTCGGATCTTTTCTTTCGTGTACGCAATGTGTATCTGTTGCTTGACCAATACCTGCAAGGCGGATCATCGGTTTGTTAATTTTTTTCATCACTTCGGCAGTTGTAAGAATTAAACATGCGCCGCCGTCGGAGACCGGACAAACATCATAAAATCTTAAAGGGTCAGCAACGTAAGGATTATTTGTTGATGCTTCGGGAGAATCGAGAATTCCTTCAATCGTAATATCTTCATGCAAATGAGCGTAAAAATTGTCCATCGCATTTTTATGATTCTTAACAGCAACCATCGCAAGATGTCGCGCCGTTACGCCATACTTCTCCATATAGAGTCTTGTGAACATTCCTGCAAGAGCGGGAAGCGTAACGCCGTAAATATATTCAGCTTGCGGATGAGTTAATGTCGCTACAAAATCAGTTGCTTCAAGGGGATTTGCTTCGCGCATTCTTTCCGCGCCGATAACCATAACTACATCATGCATGCCGGAAGCAATTGCCATATAACCTTGTTTAATTGCAGAAGCGCCCGAAGCAGGTCCGTTCTCAATTGTCTCAGCACCGGCGGGAGTAAGACTCATGTGGTCAACAACTGCGCTGGCGAGTCCGGTTTGTCCGTTAATTCTTCCGCCGCCCATGTTCGCAACATAAAGATGATCAACTTTTTTTAATCCGGCATCACGCAAAGCCATCAATCCGGGATAAGCGGCAATTTCAACTAACGGATATTCGAGTCGTGAAAAACTTGTAATGCCGATTCCGGCAACATAAACTTCTCTCATTTTATTTTTCCTCCCTGTTTTCTTCTCATTTCAATAAGTGAAGTAGCGGTTGAATCAAGCATTGAACGTGTTGCCGCTAATAAATCTTCGGGACCTTTCGGTGGATCTGACGGAGGTAAAATTCCTGCTTTCGCTTTTTCAAGAAGATGTTCTGGAACCGGTCTTCTTCCAACAACAAGTGTGTTTCTTGCTTTATCAAATAATTCTTTTGTTAATGACCAGGAAGGGCAACCGCCTAATTCATGCGGAATGTGAAAACGTTTTTCAAGATTATATTCTATCATCCATCTTCTAAAACCGATTCCCGATTCTGCAACAATTAAAACTTCTTTTTGTTTTAAAATATCGATATGATATTCCATCTTTGTTGCAAAAGCGTGAGCGCCAACTCTTAATCCGCGGCGCAAAGAAAATGTATGGTACGACATTCCAACATCAGGGCTGACGCTTCTCCCGTTTACAATAGCAGCGAGTTCACCGTCTATTTGCGCCACCAAAACGTATTCGTCTTGTACGCGGTAAGTATAATAAGCAAGTAGTTCGGAATATAAACGGGCGGCAACAATATTGTAGAAATCTCTTTCAACATGAATCAATGGTTCAACGTGCGGAAGGATATCGGGAATTTCATCTCGTTCAGCTTGGCGAACTACCATTTCTTGACCGTTGGCGAGTGTCATATACTTCGCCGGAAATTTTGGAAGCGGGGTATCTACGGGT
>Ga0172379_10008000_pt1 | contig 13488 bp, 12 predicted proteins | sample GrowelOW334metaG_FD_119756 | JGI IMG/M metagenome (GOLD analysis project Ga0172379, IMG submission 119756) | Groundwater microbial communities from an aquifer near a municipal landfill in Southern Ontario, Canada - Groundwater well OW334 metaG | ecosystem: Environmental > Aquatic > Deep... | reverse complement strand
TCGAAGGCTTTTATTTTTTTTGCTAGCCAAATAATTTTAATATCATTAATTGCATACGCCCTAGGTTATTTTATGGGTGATTTTGCCCTTGGAGGCGGTTATGGTCAGTTTTCGATGAATCTTAATGCCTTAGTTAATCCGTTGGTTTTTTCCCGCATAATTCATAGTCTGCCAATCACTGAATATCAGGCTGAAGGCTTTAACTATTTAGGAGTTGGTATTATATTTTTGTTAGTTTTATCGTTTCTGGCGGCGGTTAAAAGAAAGATATTACTTAAAGTTATTCAAAGAAATTGGCCGATCATCGTAGTCGCTTTAATTCTGACTTTGTTGGCAATCAGCAATGTCGTTACGTTTAATTCAAAGGTAATAATCAATGTTCAACTACCTGAGTTTTTTGCCAATAATATTTTAGGCGCTGTGCGTTCTTCGGGCAGATTATTTTGGCCGGTTTTTTATCTGCTGTTATTATTATCTTTTTATATTTTGAAAGTGACTAAGTATAAGATAGCTTTGGCCATATTGCTTTTAGCAGTATTTTTTCAATTATTTGATTTAAGTAATATGCTGGTGGAAAGGGGCAAAGTATTTGAAGGAAAAAAATGGTCAAACCACATAATTTCTCGTGACTGGGAAGGTCTAGCTAAAGATTATAAGCACATTTCATTTATACCGGTTATCCATCACCGAAATTACATGGATTTTGCCTTGTATGCCGCCCAAAATCATCTGACTGTAAATAATGGATATTTTGCTCGGCCGATCAAGGGACTTAATAATGTTATTGAAAAAGAAACTGAAGATGCGAAAAGGGGTTTATATAAAAAAGATACTATTTATATTTTGTCTAGTGATATGGAGTTTTTTATTGATAATTTAAATTTAGAAAGAAATCTTCTGGTTAACATTGATGACACTTTTATTTTATTACCTGATTATAAAATTCATCATTCCCAGACCGAGTATGAGAAATTGGAGTATAAATTAACCAATTTGTTAAAAATGATGGGCCGGGATGAGTAGAAGATAAAATTATGGTCGTTGGGGGGACTTGATTGATGAGCAATATTTTGTTAAAGTTTTGGAAGACGAGTACTTTGTCTTTCTAAAGATTAAGACCTAAAATATGGCAGCGGATTGCATTTTTTGTAAAATTATCGCTGGGGAAATTCCGGCGGCAAAAGTATATGAAGATGATAAAGTCCTGGCTTTTTTGGATATTAATCCGGTGAATTATGGCCATGTTTTGCTTATTCCCAAAGAACACTATCGGATGATGGCTGATACGCCTGATGAACTAGTGGCTTATATCTTCACTAAAGCTAAGGAATTAATGAAAGTCATAAAAATAGCGCTTAAAGCTGATTTTGTGGTTGTGTCTGTCGTTGGAGTTGACGTGCCTCATTTTCATGTCCATTTAGTCCCTCGTTTTAAAGATGATGGTTTAGCTGGCTTTGGGCCAACGAAGAAATATGGTGAGAATGAAATGGCTGAGTATGCTGAGAAGATTAAGGGGAGTTTATAATAATTTTTTAGCAAGTTCAGCGAGTTCAGTAAACTAAGTGAGTTAAGAAACTTAACTTGCCGAACTCGCTTAACTCGCTTAATTTACTGAAAATATGAAAGTATTAGTAACAGGCGGAGCTGGGTTTATCGGCTCCAATTTCATCCATTACTGGTTAAAAAATCATCCTCAAGATGAGATTATTAATCTTGATAAGCTGACTTATGCCGGTAATTTAGAAAATTTAAAAGCAGTAGAAAATAACCCCAATTACAAATTTGTTTTAGGTGACATTTGTAATATTGATGTGGTGGGACCTTTAGTCCGGGATTGTGATATAGTGGTTCATTTTGCGGCTGAGTCGCATGTTGACCGCTCAATTATTGACTGCGCCGAGTTTGTCAGAACCAATGTAATGGGTACTCAGATTTTACTTGATGCCGCTAAAGAGCATGACAAACGTTTTCATCATGTTTCTACCGATGAAGTTTTTGGCGCTTTAAGCCTGGACTCCAAAGAAAAGTTTAATGAGAGTACATCTTATAATCCTCATAGTCCGTATTCGGCCAGTAAGGCCGGTTCTGACCATTTAGTCAGGGCTTATTTTGATACGCATAAGTTAGCGATTACTATTTCTAATTGCTCAAATAATTTTGGGCCTTATCAATTTCCGGAGAAATTTATTCCGCTGGCTATTACTAACCTTTTGACCGAAAAAAAAGTGCCAATTTATGGTGATGGCTTGTATGTCCGTGACTGGATTTATGTTACTGACCATTGCCGGGCGATTGATTTAATTTTGCAAAAAGGCAAAATCGGCGAGACTTACTGTATTGGCGGGATGGCTAGCGATATTAATAATCTGCAAATCATTGAAAAAATTCTGAAAATTTTAGGCAAAGACAAAACCATGATTGAATTTGTCAAAGACCGGCCAGCTCATGACCGGCGATATGCGGTTGACTGGTCAAAAGCTAAAATTGAATTGGGTTACAAGCCAGAGCACGACTTTGACGAGTATTTAACGCAAACAGTTAAATGGTATCAAGAGAATCAAGATTGGTGGCAAAAAGTTAAGTCCGGCGAGTATCAGAAGTATTACAAAAAGCAATATGGGGGAGAAAGCTGCTAATGACTGAAGCGGAAATTTTAAAAAGAATTTATCCATCAGTTGTGACTTATGCCGGTGATTGGCGAAAAATGATGGCTGAAGTCAGAAATCTCGGGTTAAAGGAAATTTCTTTATTTTTGACTGCAGCTGGATACTTGGAAAGGAAAGAAATTTATCAGTCATTGTCTCAAACCAAAGTAAAAAAAATTTATCATGTTCATCTTCGTCAAGACATGAGAGAATCAGAAATTAATTTTTTTGTTAATCAGTATGGGACAAAAGTTTTTACCACTCATTATCAGTACTTTTTAAAATATTTTAAAAATTCAAAACACCGGGCTAAAATTTTTATCGAGAATAATAATGGTAAAGCCAGAATCAAGAACTTTAAAATTTTTGAGAATGCCGGTGGTGTTTGTATCGATTTATCCCATTTGGAGTATTTTCGCCGCCGCTGCCCAAAAGATTACAAATTAAGCCAGCAATTGGCAACTCAATATAAAGTTGGCTGTAATCATCTCAGTGCCGTTTTACCTAATGGTTTAAGCTGGCATGCAGTCAAAAAATTATCTGATCTGGATTACGTTAAAAATATTCCTCAATTTTATTTTTCATCTTATATTAATTTAGAATTAGTTAATAGCATCGCGCAGCAGCTTCGGTTTAAGAAATACCTGGCCAAAATTTTAGCCCAAGCTTGGAAAAAGTAATATGTCTGTAAATAGGCCGAAAACACCAATTTTAACCGTTGACAGCTTGATTATTAATAAAAAAGGTGAAGTCTTAATGATCAAAAGAAATTATTTTCCTTTTGTTGGTTTTTGGGTTCTGCCCGGTGGCCATGTTAAATATGGTGAAAGGGTTGAGACGGCCTTAAAGCGTGAAATTTTTGAAGAAACTAATCTTAAAATAAAAAGTTATACACTATTTGGTGTTTATTCTGATCCGAAGCGTGATCCGCGCTATCATACTGTCTCTTTAGCCTATTTCTGTCAGTCGATAAATAGTAGACTGAAAGGCAATCGGGAATCAACAGCGCACAATTTTTTTCCTTTAAATAAGCTGCCTAAAGATATTGGCTTTGATCATCGGAAGATTATTAATGATTTCAAAAAATGGAACAACAAATCTTAATTTTAGGTGCCAACGGAATGCTCGGTCATGCTCTGGCCGAAGTTTTTGCCGACCAAAATCCAATTCTTTGGGATTCGGCTGATTTGGATATCACTAATGAAAATCAAGTAAGTAATAAATTAGCCAAGCTTAAGCCAACTTTAATTTTAAACGCCGCGGCTTACACTGATGTTGACTGTGCCGAGAAAAATAAGGAGCTGGCTAACTCGGTTAATGGTTATGGCGTTGGCTACTTGGCCAAAGCGGCCAAAGAGCTTGGTGCAATTTTGGTCCATTACAGCACTGATTATGTTTTTAGTGGTGAAAATCAAAATGGCTATAAAGAGGAGGATTTGCCTAATCCCATTAGTGCTTATGGCGCTTCGAAGATGTTGGGCGAGCAGCAGTTACAGCAAAATTGCGAAATGTATTATTTGATTCGTTCTTCTTGGCTTTTTGGCGAATATGGTGGCAAAAATTTTGTTAAAAGAATTTTGACAAAAGCTCAAAATCAGCGTAAATTGAAAGTAGTAAATGACCATTTTGGTCGGCCAACTTATGCCAAGGATTTGGCAAAAAGAACGCGAGAAATTATTGACCGCCAAAAACCTTGTGGCATTTATCATGTAACCAATGAAACGCCAGTTGAAGGAATCAGCTGGTATGATTTAGCAAAAAAAGCAGTTGAGTTAAAAGGTCTGAAAACCAAAGTCGTGCCTTGCAGTTCCTCCGAATTTCCCCAGCCCGCCAAGCGACCCAAGTATGCGATGCTGGTCAACACCAAATTGGAACCGATGAGGGAGTGGCAGGAGGCGCTAGAAGATTATTTAAAAAATATTTAATTCCTTTAAATAAATTATGTATATTCCTGGTTGGATTTTTGTTATCGGCATTTTGGCTTTTCTAGTTTATTATATTAGCCGTTCGGAAGATGAGTTAATTCCCGAAACAATCCGTGGCTATATCGTAATTTTTCTTTGGTTGGTTGCTTTAATCACTTTGCCCTTATCATTATATTTATTTTACAGTGAAGAATGGCTTTGGGCTTTTATTCTTCTTTTGCCCACAATTATTGCCAGTATTTTTTCTCGGATTAAAAGTGAATCTAATATCGTTATTCCGGAGCTAGGGTTATTTCGCAAAAATACCCAAGAAATCATTGGAAGATTAATTGGAAAACATAATCAGTATGTTGAGACTATCCGGGATGATATTGAAAAAGTTAAAAAAGAAAGGCTAAAACTGGAAAATCAACTTGGTTTTCATAATAAATTAAAACAATTTTTTCAGGATATTAAAGACTATCCTTTGGCTACGGGAAGTTGGCCCAGTGGAGTAATTAAGTCTAGTGAACTTTTGGCCGAAAAACTAAGTCAATCATTTCTAAGCCAGTTAATCAATGGTTATTATTTGACCGAAGGAACTGATATTTTGAATTATTGTTTTCAATTTGATGGTAAAGAATATAATTTAGTTTTTATCAAGACTTTTGAAAATTATAGTTCAGTTCTGATTTATGAAAATAAAACTGACTTGGTTTATAAATTTAGCCTGGAGATTGAGGCTTTTAAGCCCGGATTTTGGCTGGTTTATTTGATGGCGGTAATGAATGCTGTACGTTTGGAGCAAAGCAAGCAAAGCCGAGCCTCAAAAGAAGTGATTCGTCAGGCTAAAGAAAGCGATTTAAAGAAAAATTTCTTAACTTAAAAGGAAAATAGGAAAATTTATGAAAGGTATAATTCTTGCTGGTGGGACTGGCTCACGCTTAGACCCACTGACCAAAGTGACAAATAAGCATCTTTTGCCGGTTTACAATAAACCGATGATTTATTATCCGATTCAGACTTTAGTTAAAGCTGGAATTAAAGATATTATGATTGTTTCCGGCAAAGGCCATGCGGGTCAATTTTTGGAATTACTGAAATCGGGCCAGGAATTTGGGGCTAATTTTTCTTATGCCGTTCAGGAAGAAGCCGGTGGGATTGCTCAGGCTTTAGGTCTGTGTGAAGATTTTGCCGATGATAAGAAAATTGTTGTTATGCTGGGTGATAATATTTTGGAAGATGATATCAGTCAGGCGGCTAAAGATTTTGAATCCCAGCCAAAAGGAGCGAAGATTTTTCTTAAAGAAGTAACTAACCCGGAGTCCTTTGGCATTGCGGAACTGGCAGGCGATAAAATTAAAAGTATTGAAGAAAAACCCCAAAATCCCAAAAGTAATTTAGCGGTAATTGGAGTTTATATGTATGATAATTCTGTTTGGCAAGCCATTAAAACTCTAAAGCCTTCTGGCCGTGGTGAACTGGAAATTACCGATGTGAATAATTTTTACGTGGCCAAAAATTCAATGACTTTTGAAATATTGTCCGGCTGGTGGGGTGATGGGGGAGAGTCGTTTGCTAGTTTATTAGAAGCTGGTAATTTGGTGGCGGGAAGAGAGAAGTAATAGAGTTAATAAAGCGATATAGTTAATAAAGTTAATAAAGTTTAGAATTTTAGATTAACCAGGTAATTCAAAAAGCCCATTTTGGTGGGTTTTTTGTTAAAGTAAGATTAACTATTGGATTGCTAGCTGGTAGATGCCACTTTGATTGCCAGCTTTACCTTTGAAATAAAGATTGGTGCCGGTGTTATCAAGTGTCACTGAGTCAATTTCCGAAAAGTCCGTTAATTGAATGTCATTTTTGGCTTCGTCAAGAGAGTCCTCAATCACTTTAATCTGGTTATTGATTTGGTAAATGATATAATTTTCACCAGTATACCAGAAGGCTTGTTTAATAGTTTCACCATAGCGAGTGATTAGATTTTTTTGCCTCGTCACGAAATCAAAAGTCCAAATTTCAAAGTCAGTGTAATATAGGAGTCGTTTTAAGTTTTTTGACCAAATAATTTTTTTTGCCCGATCCTGCAGAATTACATTTTGGTTGATATCTTGATCGGTAAAAGATTTTGGACTAATGACAAATAGGTCATTATTTTTTTTGTCCAACAAGACGATATAATTTTGGCTTGATGGTTGAAGAGTATATTGGGAAGGAGAAGGGAGTTTGATTTTTTCCGATTTGCTTACTGTTTGATTTTCCAAAATACTTCTATTGAGGAATGATTCATTAATGACCCGCGTAATATAATAAATTTCTTCTCTTTTGATTTGAAAATCCTCAATGTTAGCAGAAACCAGGGTTTTAGTTGAGTTGTTCACTAAATCAATTTGGTATAAAATGGCATTTCTTAAGCCATAAAGATAGGTGCCATTAAGAGTGTCCCAGTTAACTTTGGTGAAGTTAAGACGAGTAATATCAAATAATTCATTGACTTTTAAAGTCTCAGTATCAATAATTAAATACTTGTTGAAATCACCAATTGTTTCTTTTAGTAAAACTTTGCTTTGATCCGGTGACCATTCAATCGGTTCAAGCTGGTCATAATTTCGGCTATTAAGTTTTTCGATTGAAAGATCTAGTTGGTTTTTTAAGTTTCTTAGCCTTAATTCCTCGGTATTTTGCTCAAGCAACGAATAGACCATTTTTTCTTGATTTGGGGAAACACTTAAAATATTAATTTGACCTTCAATGATGTTGATTGGCAGATTTTTTTTAAATAAAACAATGTTTTTACTAAAGGTAGTTGAATTACTTTTTACCTCAAGTTTTTTTTGCCAAGGATAATAACCGGTTTTTTCGACGTCAACTTGGTAGTTGTCAGGCAAAAGCCGGCTAAAACGTTTAGGAGTATTGGCTTGATATTTACCGTTGATATAAATTTGGGCATCTTTTGGTTTTGATTCGATATAAAGAATACCGGTTTTTTCAATTTTATTTTTTTTGAAATTGTAACTATAGCCGGCAGCGTATAAGGTAATAACCGGTACAATAATTATAAAAAACGTAATAAAGGTTAAATAGATGAATCGCCTAAGCCTTAGCTTCATAGGGGGCTTGTAAAAATAAGCTTAAAATAGTAAAATTACTGAGTCCAAGTTAATTAAATTTTAGCAGAATTTTTAATTATTTACCACCAAGATGAGTAATTATTTAATCACTGGTCAACAAAAATTAAGTGGCACACTGGTGACCAATACCTCAAAAAATGCCGCAGTAGTAATGCTTAATGCGGCACTTTTAAATCAGGGAAAAACCACTTTAAAAGATGTGCCCAAAATTGAAGAAGTAAATCGGATTATTGAAGTATTGCAGAGTATCGGCGTGACTGTCAAGTGGGTTAATAATCGGGATGTGGTTATTCTGCCGCCAAAAAAATTCAATTTAGGGGCAATCAACTATGAATCAGCGATTAAGACTCGAAGTGTTTTATTTTTGTTGGGCGTAATGGTTCATTATGAAAAATCATTTTTAGTGCCGCAACCGGGTGGCTGCCGGTTGGGCAAACGGACCGTTAAGCCTCATCTTTGGGCGTTGGAGAATTTTGGTATTAATATTGAAACTTTACGTAAACATTATCAAGTTAAAGCAAATAATTTAAAGCCCGGCGGGGAAATTGTTTTGTATGAATCTGGTGACACCGTGACTGAAAACGCTATAATGGCGGCTGCTAAAATTCCGGGTAAAACTATAATTAAGTTTGCCTCCGCTAATTATCAGGTTCAGGACCTTTGTTATTTTTTGGAAAAACTGGGTATTAAAATTAAAGGGATTGGTACTACTACTCTTGAAGTTGAAGGCAAAAAAAATATTAATAAAAATATTAGTTATTTTTTAAGTGAAGACCCGATTGAGTCAATGCTTTTTTTAGCTATTGCGGCAACGACTAATTCTGGCCTGAAAATTTTACGCTGCCCAATTGAATTTTTGGAGCTTGAACTTTTGAAACTAGAAAAAATGGGTTTCAAATTCAAAATAACTAAAAGATACAAAGCAAGAAACGGAAAAACCAAGTTGGTTGATATTCAGACTTCCCCAAGTAAACTAGTGGCCCTTGATGAAAAGATTTATGCCCGGCCGTACCCGGGAATTAATATTGATAATTTGCCGTTTTTTGTGCCAATTGCTACCCAAGCTAGAGGCAGAACTTTAATTTTTGACTGGGTTTATGAAAATCGGGCAATTTATTATACCGAGCTTAATAAATTAGGCGCTAAAGTTGAGTTAGCCGATCCTCACCGGGTTTATGTTGTCGGACCGACTAAATTGAAAGGAAACGAGATTGTCTGTCCGCCGGCCTTACGGCCTTCAACTATAATTTTAGTGGCTCTTTTAGCAGCCACGGGCCAGTCGATTTTAAGAAACGTCTATTCAATTGAGCGAGGTTACGAGGATTTATGCGGTCGGTTGGCCAAGGTGGGGGCGAAGATTAGGAAGATTGAGTAGGTGCTAGGATATTTAGGCTTTAGGCTTTAGGCAATTAGGTATTGAATCCTAGCGCCTAGAGCCTAAATCCTAATTTCTAAAAATAAATGGAACTAAATCAAAATCAAACCGAAAAAACAAAATCTAAATTTAATTCTAGATTGATCAAAGTTTATTCTTTGATTGTTCTTATTGTCTTAATTTTCAGTGCCGGTTTTATTTTTGGCCGGTTTCAGCTAAGCCAGAAGGCTAAAGTCGAAGGCGGTACAGTTAAACATACTCAAGAAATACCGGATTTTTTGACCAAGGACGTCAATTTCAGTGAATTTTGGCAGGTCTGGAATTATGTCAAAGATAATTACGTTAAGTCTGACGTGCCTGAAAGCCAGCTTTTTTACGGGGCCATGGCTGGTATTGTTGCTTCACTTGGGGATCCTTACTCGGTATTTTTAAATCCGGAAATTTCCAATAAATTTGAAGAAGAGTTAGCCGGCAGTTTTGAAGGGATTGGCGCCGAGATTGGTATTAAACAAGACCGCCTGACCATCATTGCGCCTTTACCCGGGACACCAGCAGATAAAGCCGGCTTGCGGGCTGGTGATAAAATTTTAGCCATTGATGGTGCTGATACTGCCGGTATTGCCTTGGATTATGCCGTCAGCATCATCCGGGGCAATAAAGGGACGCAAGTTAAACTGACAGTTTTAAGCAATGGTGATGAAGAGCCAAAGGAAGTTTCTATTACCCGGGAAAAAATTGAAATTGATAGTGTAAAATTTTCCCGAAAAAGTACGGAACCAACACCAGCAGGTGAGGATAAAAGTTTTGAGCTTAAAGAAGGGAACATCGCCTATATTGAGTTACTTTATTTTAATGAAAATACTTTAGCTGATTGGAATAAAACCATTCAGGAAGTTTTAGCGGCTGGTCCCAAAGGGATAATTTTGGATTTAAGGAATAATCCCGGTGGCTTTTTAAATACCGCAATTGAAGTTGCCGGTGAATGGGTTGACAGTGAAGTAGTAGTTTATGAACAACTGCGCAATGGAACAAAAATTGCCCATCAGGCCAATCGGCTGGCGAGGCTTAAGGATATCCCAACGGTAGTTTTGGTTAATAAAGGTAGTGCTTCAGGTTCGGAAATCGTCGCTGGTGCTTTGCAGGACTATAAAGTAGCCACTTTAGTTGGGGAAACAACTTTTGGTAAAGGTTCAGTTCAGGATCTAAAAAAGTTTTCTGACGGTTCATCGGTTAAGTTAACGATTGCTGAATGGTTGACACCAAATGGCCGTAATATCAACGAGGAGGGAATTAAGCCTGATATTGAAATTGAATTAACCACTGAAGATTATAACAGTGATAAAGATCCTCAATTAGATAAGGCGCTCCAGATTTTGAAAACAACGGAATAAGAATAGTGCCGTTATTACAAATTTAATATGAAGATAGATATTGATCCCTTGGGTGAATTATTCAAATGGGGGCCGATTGATGGTAAGTTAATTTACCCCGATTTTTTTAATATTGCCTTTATCAAATTTCAAAAGGACGGATTTTTCAGTTGGCCAGATCTTTTATTATTGGCGGGAAAAGAAAAAATACTTTTTGTGCTTAATAGTAATGCTTTGTACAACTGTGGCCGGAAAAATTTCAAAAAATTTATAATGGTTGACAATAACTTTAAGTATTATTATCGCCTTTGGCAAAAAAATTTAAGCCGCTGGCTAGATTTTCAAAAAACTATATCTTTTTCTGCGGCCAAAGACCTTAGTAATAAAGAGTTATATTTAATTTTTAAGACGTGGGCTGATTCTTATATTAATTTTTGGGTCCTGGGTTTATTGCCGGAAGTGGCAAACTGGGGTGGCGAAATCACCCTTAAGGAGAAGTTAGAAAAATTAGTGCCGGCCAAAGACTTTATTTATATCTATGAAAGGCTATCAGCGCCAATTAATTTATCTTTTTACCAACAAGCTGAATTAGATTTATTGAAACTTAAGAAATTTAGTAAAAAGCCAAAATTATTTAAGCAAAAGTTAGCCAATCACCAGAAAAAATATTTTTGGATTTTGAATAGTTATCACCACACCCGGATTTTGGCTGAAAATTATTTCAGAATGGAACTGGCAAATTATAGTTTAAAGAAAGCCCAAACTAAAATTAAAGAGCTGGAAAATCACAGTAAGAGGGTAAAAAAAGAAAAGGATCAGATTATTAAAAAGTACCACCTCAAGCCAGAAATTAGAAAGATTGCTGACCGGTTAGCTTTCTGTATTTGGTGGCAGGATTTGCGCAAATATTACATTTTTTTAGCTAATCATTATATTGATTTATTTATCAAAGAATTTTGCCGGCGTTATAACTTGGATTTTTCCAGCCTGCATTATTATAGTGGTTTTGAGATTTTAAAGTTAGCCAAGGACCAAAAGATAATCTTTAAAAAAGAAATTGCTTCTCGTTATAAAAATCTTGTTGTTTTTTATTCAGAAAAAAAGAACAAATTGGAATATATTTCCGGCCCATTGGCAAAAAAAATCAGTAGTCGTTATACTGCCGTTAAAGTTGACAAAACAACTAAGAAATTTAAAGGTTTAGTTGTCAGTCGGGGTAAGATAGTTAGAGCCAAAGTTAGAATTTTAACCAGCGTTGCTAATTTTGGCCAAATGAAAAAAGGTGAAGTTTTAGTGGCGGCAATGACTTCGCCTGACTACATTGTGGCGATTAAAAAGGCCAGTGCCATTGTTACTGACGAAGGTGGAATGACTAGTCATGCGGCGATTGTTTCTCGCGAATTAAAAATTCCTTGCATTGTTAATACGAAAATTGCCACCAAAGTTTTGCACGATGGTGATTTGGTTGAAGTTAATACTAATCAAGGCGTAGTGACTATTTTGAAGAAATAATTAATTTTATGTGGATCCAAGGTTACTCCCGGATAACTTATCCCCTGACGATTTGGCCGACTTTTTTGGGTAATCTAAAAAATAAGAAAAAAGCTTTTGGGAAAACTGACCAAAGAGTTATTGCTCATTTTTATCAGGGCAAGATGGATTGCTATTTAGACCGGGAAAGTGAAGATTATTATTCGGCTATTGCTTTTGGGAAAATTTTTAATAATCAAAGTTTCATGAATCAAGTGGAAAAAGAAGTCAAAAAGGCAGCAAGTAATTTATTAATTTTTGCTGCTAGTTTCTATCATAGTGATCTTAATAGCTATTCGAACCAAAAATTAATATATTTATTAAAAAAATTCAATGAGTTGTATGCAGAAATTTTTGCCTTTGGGCTAGTTAATACTTATGACCAGAAATTAGTCGCTCAAACAAAAAAATATTTTTTAAGTAATTGGCCGCAATCAAAAGCCAATTATTTTTTTACTATTTTAACTTCAAGTACAAAAGATACTTATTATCTTAAAGAAGAAAAGGATCTGTTACGTGCAGCCATTAAAATAAAAAATGACAAAAAGACTGAAGGGAAAGTTTTAGATCAGTTGGTAAAGGATTACAGTTGGCTTTTAATAAATTATGAGGGTAAATTGAGAACCAAAAATGATTTTAAAAAAATAGTCAGAAAAATTATAAAGGAGAATAAAAATCCCAACAAGACTTTAAGAGATTTAGAAATCAAAAAAAAGAAGTTAATTGCCGAGCAGAAAAAATTAGAGCAAAAATTAAAGATTAGCCCTTTATATCATCGTTTAATCAAAGCCATCAGAAAAAATGCTTATCTGCGTGAATATCGCAAGCCTTTAGCAGTTAAAGCAATTTTTTATGAAAGAAAATTACTGAATGAAATCGCCAAGCGGCTTAGTTTAACCGAAAAAGAACTTAAATTTTTATTGACTCCAGAAATCGAAAAAGCTCTTAGAACCGACCGGGTCGATCGGAAGCTGATTAAAAAAAGGATTAACGGTTCAGTCTACAATTTTAGAAGAAATAGCTACCAAGTTTTCACCGGTCTTGCGGCAAAAAAGCTCCTTCAGCAAATAACTACTAAGCAAAAGACAGACCTTGAGGAAGTTAGTGGACTCAGTGCCTATCCAGGCAAAGTGAAAGGCAAGGTACGGGTAATTTTAGATCTAAGTAGCCTGAAAGGCTTTAAAACTGGGGAGATTTTGGTTACTCCGGCCACCAGTCCGGAGATGGTTTCGATATTCAAAAAAGCTAAGGCTGTCGTAACCGATGAAGGGGGATTGACTTCGCATGCCGCCATTATCTCTCGGGAAATGGGAGTGCCTTGCATTGTTGGTACAAAATTGGCTACATTAGTTTTAAAAAATGGTGACTTGGTCGAAGTTGATGCGGAGCGGGGTGAAGTGAGGAAAATTAAAAAATAAGATATGTCTAAAACACAAGTCCGTTGGCGGGTTTATGAACGGGATCAGCTCTACCCACAAGGTGTCTCGGCTTATTTGGATTTGATTAAACTTTCGCCGGGTAAAAAATATCCTT